>MDSZ01064263.1_pt1 | contig 48124 bp, 44 predicted proteins | sample 811201 | NCBI WGS metagenome assembly MDSZ01 (sample SAMN05326647, study PRJNA326480) | marine metagenome | isolation source: seawater | place: Indian Ocean: North | collected 2010 | reverse complement strand
TTTATTAGCAAGTTTGAAAGATTTTATCAAAAACTCATGGCCTTTTCTTGGTTCATAAGTTGCAAGAACTAGACATATTTTTGAATTCTTTGAAATTTTTAAATGACTTTTTAAATTAATAGAATTTTTAATAATTTTATCTATTCCATAATAAATAAAACTAATATTATTTAAATTAGCAAAGCTTTTTCTTTTTCTTAAAAAAGTTTCTGAGATATTAGATACACATATAAAATTATCAACTGATTTTATTATTAAAAAATCAGCTACTTTTTCATAAATTTTTTCAAAAAACCTTTTAGGTTTGACTGCTAAATTATTAATGTTATGGAAATTATTTTTTCTTCTTAAAACTCTCCAAATTATGCTTGTCATCCTTGATGTTTCTCCGCCTGGATAACCTCCATTTGCAACAAGAAGTATGTCACCTTTCAAAGAAGATATAAAAATAAACATCAAAATAAATTTGATTGGTATTAGAAAAAGATAAATTAAAAACTTCAAAAAAAATATTTCAAGACATTTTGGAAGTTTTTCAATTACTAAGCTAAATAATGGAACATAGTAGGTTATTAATTGATTTTTTGGACCAATATTATTTTTTATATATTCATTATTTGGGTGATTCACATTTGAAATTATTAAAAAGGTATCTTTTTTATTAGGCCATGCATTAATTAGTTTTAAAATTGATGTATCTACTCCACCTTTATATAAATTTTCAATATGAATTATAATTTTCATTTTAATTTTATTAAGCCCAATTAAATTTTTTGAGAAAGAGCTATATTAACATACTCATCAATTTGATCTTTAGAAAATTCATACATAGATTGACCTAAATTATTATAGTAATAATTGTACCATTGCATAGTCATTTCTATTGTCTTATTAAAATTTAAATTAGATTTCCATTCTAATTCTGACAAAGCTTTGTCGCAGTTTAACTTTAATAACCCTGCTTCTTTAATTTTGTTACTTTTAGAATTATTTAAAACAATTTTTCCATTTTTATAATATTTTTTCATCTCATTTAAAAGATCTATTACTCTAAAATTGTCTGCAGAATTTGGCCCAAAATTAAAAGCTTCACCACTTTTAATTTTACCTTTCGATAAATATTCAGCCATTAAGAAATATCCACTTATTGGCTCTAATACAAATTGCCAAGGCCTTGTTGATTTTGGATTTCTGATGACAACTTCGTTATCTGAATACCATGCTTTTAAGCAATCAGGAACTATTCTATCAACACTCCAGTCACCACCACCAATAACATTTCCAGCCCTTCCAATTCCAATTTTAATATCAGAATTTTTAAAAAATGAGTTTGAATAAGACTTTATTACTAACTCAGCCATGCCTTTTGAAGAAGAATAAGGATCATTACCTCCCAATTTATCATTTTCCCTATATCCCCACACCCATTCTACATTCTCATAAACTTTGTCGCTTGTAACAAATATTGCTGTCATCCTTTTATTATACTCTCTAATAGATTCTAAAATATTTAAAGTTCCTATAGTATTTTTTGTAAATGTTTGTATTGGATCTTTATAAGATATAGAAACCAATGATTGAGCGGCAAAATGAAACAAATAGTCAGGTGAAATATCAATAATTGCTTTTTTTATATCATCTAAATTTCTGATATCCAATCTAATGTCGGTTATAATATTTTTTAAACCTATTGACGAATAATTTGATGGAACTGTTAATTCTTTATCACTAACTCCAACTACATTAGCTCCCATTTTATGAAGCCATAAACTTGCCCAACTTCCTTTAAAGCCTGTATGTCCAGTTAGAAGTATAGTTTTATTTTTAAATGTATTAGCAAACATGTTAATTAGTTTTTTTTAAAATAAGGGTAATACCTTCTGAAAAATTGTCTGTAAAAATTCGACACAAAAATTTTTTAACTTCCAAGGGAAAAAACCTATCAATCAATGGTAATTTAAAAAAATGAAAAGAAAGATTTTCATATACACTCAAATTATTTTTTGCAAACATTTTAATCATGCTTTTCAAAGTAAAAAATCTAATATAAGGGAAATCATCTCTACCAGAGCTTGGAAAATACCTAAAAGTATCTAAATTATTTTCAATTAAGAATTTCAAACGTCCCCAAAACGGAAAATGATTTGGAACATGGGACAAGAGTAATCCATTTGGTTTCAAAATTCTGTGTATTTCTCCAACAAGATGATTGGGATTAATTAAATGTTCAAAAACATCTTTACAAATTATTAAATCAAATGAGTTGTCTCTGATTTTAAGGTTATCTTTTGAAAAATCATCAACTAACAACAAATCATCAAAATTTAGTTTTTTTGCTCTACTTAAAGCATATTCACTTCCATCTATCCCTATAATATTACAATTATGTTTTGACTTTATAAGTCCAGTAAATTTTCCATTTCTACATCCAACATCACAAATATTATAAGGTTTAAATTTTCCTAAAACATAATTTAATATTGAAGAAAAATAATTTATTTCTGGGTTTACATTAATTCCATCTATTAAATCGTCATTAAAATGTTCTGTCATTTTCTATCATTGCAATATATATTTATTATTTAATATAACATATCTAGATTATAGGCATTAATAACAAAAAAATTTATAAGTTTCTATCTAATAATTTTGTCAACTCAAAAGCTACATTGTTAACTTTTTTTGTATAATTTTCACAAAATATATTTTTTGCCTCTACAACACCTTTAGAATCCCACCAGTTTTCAATATCATTCCAAATTTCATTTACAAATAAAGCTGCATCCTTTCCACTTTCGTGAATTATTTTACATTTTTTTAATTTTCTGTAATAAAATTTTGCATCATCATTTAAATGACTTTCCAAATTAGGCCAAAAAGCTAGACAGGGTATATTGTTACTAATTAATTCAAGAAAGCCGGTTGAATCATATGAAAAAATACATATTCGACTTTTCTTAATGCTCTCTTTAAAAGAATATATGTTTCTATCAATTGGTAAATTATAAAAATCTTCTTTCCAAATTTTTTCTTCTTCAAAATCAAATTGATTTTCAATTTGATATAATCTAATAGTCAAGGAATTTTTAATATTACTTTTCAAATTTTTTGCAAAATTAATTTGTTCCAAGAGATTTTTTTTATAATCATTAATTACATCCCAAGGAAAATGGTTATGTTCAACACAAGTATTAATTAATAAAAGTCTTTTCTTGTTTTTTTTAAGTTTTAAATTAATACTTTTTTTAAAATTGAACCCTTTTAAAGTATTTTTTTTATTATCATCCCAACCCCATGATATAAATCTATCAGTAGTGTATCTTTCTGGCCAACTTGAATGACCTAAATAGAAATGCTGTCCTGAATTATTACCATGTTGACCTACAAAATATTTAAATTTTTCTTCTGTTTTTTTTGCGACCCATATTTTAAATACTTCATCTGTATCATAACTGTTCGAGGTGAAGATAAATTTTGGCTTGGAAGGAAAAAAAACATTTTTTTGAAGTTTTTTTAACATATTATAAGATTCAAAAAAACATGTTGGAAAAAAATCATAAAAATGTTTTTGAATGAAACGTAATATTGGATCAGTATGATTAGCCTTTGGCAAAAATAATTTTCTGGTACGTGGAGAAAAATAATTAATTTTTTTTGGGAGATAATATTGAGGGAATTGTTTTAGATAAAAATTTAATTTTATATATTCAAAAGAAGATAAGTATGAATTTAAAATTAATGCATCATTTTGTTTTAAAAATAAATTTGTAATTTTACTAAGTGAGAACTTTATTGCTTCTTTAATTTTAGAACTATTTTTTTTGTAGGTTTTAAAAAAATAAAAAGTTCCTTTTATAAATTTGTAGTTTAACTTTAAATCCTTAATTTTATAATGATTTATAATCAAACTATATAACAAATGATTCCATGTTTTATCATTTGAAGCATACATAAAATCATACGTATCTTTGGTTGCCAAAAAAGAGTCTTCAAACTTTAAAATTGTGGTGCCAGATAATTTAAAATCCTTAAAAGCTTTTTCTAAAGTTTGATATCTGTTGAATATTGTTGATATAACTCTATGCAACCAATGACCAATTAATATTGTCCAATATCTCTCACTATACTTTACATTATGGTGCTCATTCAAAGATTTTGAAATCAATGGCATTAAAATACGTATATATTTTTCTATTTTTAATAAATTTTTTTTTCTGGTATTTCCATCAATCTCAATAGGAGGCATGATTTTATAGTCTAAATTTATTAAATGTTTTTTATTTTCATTATTAATACACCATTCACCAAGAAATAAAACTTTACGATCAAATTTCCATGATCTAACGTCAGAAGTTGTGATTAAATAATATTTCATATTTGTATTAATTTTTTAAAATGAACTTGTTTCCATTTAAAATTATTTTAAGAGGATAATTTGGTGTATGAAATGACCTTATCAATTTTTTTAATTTATTTTTATCGTAATCTAATTTAATGGTTGAATAAAAATCTAATTCATTGATTTTTCTCTGATTAAATGCCCATTTATTTTTATCTGAATTTTCTAAATTTTTGATATTTTGTTTTAAATCTTTTTGAACTGTAAAATTCACAAATTCTTCAAATAATAATTTATGAGTTTTTTTCATCAATGTTTCGACATTGTCATTTTTTAGTAATGGAAAACGTTTGCAAAATATAATTTTACCATTATCAACTTTTTTTTCCATGTGATGTATTGTAATTCCAAAATAATTTGCCTCTTCAAAAAGTGCAAAATTAATACACCCACTTCCCGGATACTCAGGAGGGCCAGGATGAAAGTTTATGTTTGCTATTTTTGATTTATTTAATATTGGTAAAGGAACTATTTTTAAATTTCTAAAGCTAAATATATAATCCCATTTCTCATTTTTAAATTTATTTTCATCCAACTTTCCTCTCGAAGATGAATAATATTCTAAAACTTCATAGTCATGTTTTTTTAAGTGATTTGTAGCTTTCTTAGAAAAAATACAACCTAATCTTCCAAGGAATAATACTTTGATTTTTTTCATTTTTCTTATATTAATATCATATAAAATTAAATTATCATATAAAATTAGTCATGCAAGTTAAATACTCCAAAAAATTAGACCCAAGATATACTAAACCCTTTAAATCAGAAGACCTAGATGTAAATAATAAAAAGTTTAACTTACTTGCAAAAAACATCAATTTACTAGATTCTTTTCCAATCAAAAAATGTCTAATTTGTGATTCAAAGAAATTAAAAGATGCATTTTTTTCTAGAAATTTCATGTGGTCTCAATGCTCTAAATGTAATCATTTACAAAAAAAACAGATGCCACTTTATGAAGATCTATTAGAGTTTTATAATCAAGAAACTGTTGAAAATTATTTAAATGAAGTAAATATTGACTTTAGATTGAAGAATTTAACAATACCCAAATATAAATTTATTATTAAAAATATTAACAAAAATATTAATAAAAATTGGCTTGATTTGGCTTCAGGTTTAGGTGATATGCCATATTATTTAAAGAAAAATAAATGGAAAGTCACCTCTACTGAAATTTATAATCCATTTATTGAATTTGCTAAAGATAAATTAGGTGTTTCTCATACTAATATGTTGCTAGATGAATATTATGAATTTCATAAAAAGTCTTCATTACAAAACTTTTCAGTTGTTGGTGCTTTAGGGTATTTTGATATTTTACCTGATCCACTAAAACATGCTAAAATAATAAATAATTTATTAGTAATGGGTGGGACCATCGCTGTAAATATTCCTATAAATGATTCTGTGAGTGGCATAATGTCTGAAATGTTTCCAGATCAGTCGCTAAGACAAATAACTCCAATGGATTATTCAGTTTTTTCAAAAGAATCTATTTTTAAAATGCTTCAACTCTCTGGATTTGAAATTACTGCAGTATGGTATCATGGCTTAGATTTTTATGAAATTATTACAAAGCTAATTCAAAATAAAAAAAATGATGTTAATGATAAAAAAATTGATATTTTACTTGGACTTTTTAATGATTTCCAAAAAGTAATCGATAAAAATAAAATGTCAGATTTGCTTCTTATATGTGGGAAAAAGATAAAGGAAATTAAATTTTAATGTCACCTAATTCTTTATTAATAATTTTAGTAAGTAAGTCATTGTTTTTTCTTTTCAAAAGTTTACTTACATGAAACATTTTAATATCGTTTTTCCAAGTCTCTTCAGAGTTATTAAATGCATAGTCTAAAATTTTCAAAAAAGTTTTTTTATTTGGGTTATTTGTCCAAAACAAACCATCATTTGAATATTTTAAAGGCCAACCAAATGTGTTAAAATCTTTTATTCCACAAATACTACCTCTTATAGAAAAAAAAACTGTTTTATTACCTCTTGATAGTGATTCATATCCTAAGGTTGAATCAATAGATACTACTACATCTGAATAATCAACTGCATGATAAGAAGACAAACAATCATCAAAATCTAAAAATTCAATCTTTTCGTTAGATAAATTTTCAAAATATTCTTTTTCTCTTTTTCTAAATAAATAATTATTCTTATTTGATCTTGGTATTATATAAAAATTTTTGTTATTTTTTTTTGCATAATATTGAAGATAATTAATTATTAAAAAATCACATTTCCTAAAAAAATTGTCAAAATTAACAATTTTTTTCTTAAATTTAAATTTTTGTTTTTCAAATGAAGTTTCATACTGAGAAATGTATGCCAATATATTTTTATGTGAAGAGTATTTTTTTTTTAAATAATTATTTAAAAAGGAACCAAAATTAAAAGTATTGCCACTTAAATATTTTTTATATTCGTGTTCAATTGCTTGACCAAATACTAGTTGATAATCCACATGATAATTGCTGATATTTTTGTTATTTAATATGAACTCTTCAAATATATCTAAGTGATTTGATCTCCAGCCATTTTGTAAAAATAATGTTTTTATACCTAAATGTCTTTTACTTAAATTTAAAAATCTGAAATCATTATCACAAAATGTGATAATTAACTTTGGTTTTGTATATTTAATAAATAAATCAATGTAATTGATCATAAAATCTTTGCCTTTTGTTAGGGCTAAGAAAAAACATGGGATGTTTAGCACTTCCCAACGAATATATAAAATTTTTAATTTATAATTCTTTAAAAATAGAATAATTTTGTCTGTTCTAGTTCCATCATAAATCAAAATCTTTGACTCTTGTGGAAACTTAAATTCAAACTTTGTATTAGATAAAATCTTAAATAAATATTTTATTTTTTTTAAAATACTCATGAATTAATTTTGTAAATTACAAAAATTTCTTAAAACTCTTAGTCCAACCTCACCACTTTTTTCTGGATGAAATTGTGTTCCATAAACATTCCCTTTTTTAATTGCAATGCAAATCTTTTTTCCATTAAAATCGCCATTAGCTAAAACATATTTATTGTTAGAAGGGTTAAAATAATATGAATGAATTAAATAAACTTGGTCTGATGTTCTTAAATCATTAAAAATTGAATTATCCCAATTTGAATATTTTGTTTTTTCTAACTCAGTCCATCCAATATTTGGAATTTTAATATTTTGTCCAAGTTTAACATGATTTGAAAGAGGTATTACTGTCCCATCTATGATATCTAACCCCTTATGAATACCAAATTCTAAACTCTGTTTTGCAAGTAATTGCATTCCCAAACAAATACCTAATAATGGCTTTCCTTGAGCAACATATTTTTTTATAGCAACAACAAGGTTTTTTCTATTTAAATTACTAATACCATTTCTAAAAGCACCCACACCAGGTAAAATAAGTGATTCAGCACTTAATATCTCATTAATATCATTGGTCACTTTTGCTTGGAATCCACATTTATGAATTGCATTGACAACACTATATAAATTGCCAATATCATAATCAATAATTGTGATAATTTTTTTTAACATCAAATAATTCTTATTTTTATTTCGTTTTTTGCTAGTTCTTTTTTTAACTCTAGAATTGTACCTCTTTGATAATGAATGTAATCTGCTACTGCTATAGCATTTATATTAGTTTCTCTTACAGCTTTTACAGCATGATCAGGACAGCCTAAACCACCACTAGCTATAATTGGTACATTTATACAATTAGACATTATTTTTAATAAATCTAAATCAAAACCTTTTCTTGTACCTTCATTATCCACAGAAGTAAGTAAAATTTCTCCTGCACCTAATTTAACTACTTCTTGTGACCACTTAACGACATCTAAACCTGTTTTTTCCCTACCGTTATCCGTATATACCTCCCAAAAACCTTGTTGTTTTTTTGCCTCAATAGAAACTACAATTGCTTGTGAACCTACTTTTTCAGCTAAACTTGGTATTATTGAAGGATCTTTAACTGCTGCTGTATTTATTGCAACTTTGTCAGCACCTATTCGTAAAACATTTATAGCATCTTCTACGCTTCTTATCCCTCCACCAACGGTCATTGGAACAAAAATTTCTTTTGCTGTTTTGTTAATAAGAGAATGCAAGTTATTTCGGCCGTATAATGTAGCAACCGTATCCATATACAACAATTCATCAATACCACTTTCATAATATTTTTTTGCATATTCAACAGGATTTCCAATAACTCTTAAACCTTCTAAGTTTATACCTTTGATTAAATTATGACTTTTAATATCTAAACGGGCTATAATTCTTAAATCATTCATAGTTATTAATAAACAGTAGATCGAAGTTTCCAATTTCCTTCATCAATTTTCCAAATGTGTGGTGATCTAAAACTATCAGTTAATTTAGTAAAATAACTCATATTCATAATAGGTGTTTCAAACCTATTATAAATATTAGGAAAATCAGTCTTAGTAATACTCAAATAATCAAAAAGCTCATGTATAAATCTTTCAGGAAATTCGCCATCAAAACGTTTTATTAATGAAACCCCTTCTTCTCTGGTAATATCCCCAGATCTAATTTCTTGTGAAGCATCATAAGTAGCTCTTCCTATACCAAATTTAACAAATGTGGTAAAATAATGAAGATCATCAATTTTGTCATCAATACTACTATATTTACTATAAGTACCAGGCGTTCTTTCTGGGGAAGATTGAAAACCTCCATGCTCTACAGCGTAATAATAGCATTCTTGAGGATGCCAAGGTATATAATAACCCAAATATTGAACATCTATTCTTTTATCAGAAATCTGATCGGAATTAATGGGCAAATACGGCGCCAAATCATTTTCAGTCAGTTTAAACAAATCTTTTAATTCAAATAGACTCATTCCAGATATAAATATTTCTTCATCTTTTTTATAAGAGAAATAATTTGCATTTTTTGTTGCAGAATTATCTTCATTACTGTTATTGCCGTATTCTGTTGGGTTTTCTCCATAAAAAACAAGTGGTATGTCTAACATATTTGCAATTTTTGGAGGGAAATACATTTGACCCATAATAAATGGTTGAAAAGGATGAAATAAATTTTCTAAAGCCAGTCTACATAATAATCTTTGAATTTTTCCATTTGCATTAAACAAGTAATTATCAAAGCCACTTTGTATCCACGATTGAAAATTTTTCCATCCCCAATCTGTGTATAAAACCGGTGCCCATGTTACTGTCAAAGGATTCATATTATATTCATATTTTAATTTATGTGCCGCATAAAAACTATCCTTACCACCAGAACCAGGCACTAAACAATCATATTTTCCATCTTTTCTTCTATACTTATCACATAAATCTTTAAGCATTTTTTCTCTTTCAGCCCAATTAATTAACTTCTTTTTTTCAGAAATTTTACAAGCAGAACAAACATGGTTTTCATCTAATTGAACTGTAGGTTTTTTTGTTTTAAAATTATGTTTATACTCTAATTCCGAATTAGGTTTTTGATTGCTAAAACAGCATTTACTGCAAAAAGTAACTTTAGAAGGTAACCCATAAAGTATTTTTGGATTTAATTTTTCAGGAAGATATTCTTCTTGAGGTTGTAAAATTGGATTAGTTATTTTTGCCATTGATTAATTTCTATCTTCACTTACCAGCAAGACAACCCCCCATCTATAATAAAATTTTGCCCTGTAACATAAGAAGATGCATCTGATGACAAATATAGTATTATATTTTCCATTTCATCAGATTTACCCATTCTATTTAAGGGGACTCTTTTTGAATATTTTTGCTTAAACTCATCATTTTGACCACTTTCAACTCCCCCCGGGGTGATTGAATTAACCCTAATTCCAAATTTTCCCCAATAAGTTGCTAAATATTTTGAAAATCCAATAACAGCGGCTTTAGAAACACTATATACAGCAGGTGTATTAATTTTCCTATTCTCATAAATAGAACCCTCATAAATTCTTTGGTCTGGGCCAACTAGACCATAAATTGAGCTAACTTGTACTATTGATCCTTTAATTTTATTATCTACCATCTGTTTTCCTATAATTTTATTCATTAGAAACATACTATTTAGATTACCTGACATCACATCATTCCATGTTGAAAGTTTGTAATTTTCAAAAGCATCAAAAAAATTATCTAAGTTATCAGTTTTTGTTGCAGCATTATTTATCAAAATATCAACAGCTTTATATTTCTTTAGTATTTTTTCTAAAACTTTTTTAATCTCGGTTTCTTGAGAAACATTACATAAAAATATATCAATGTTTTTTATATTTAAATCTTCTTGGAAATATAAATTTGCTTTTTCAATTAGTAACTTGTCAATGTCAAGTATAATTACGTTAGCGCCATTTTCTTTTAAAGTTCTTGCATAACCACGCCCTAATATACCGGCACCCCCAGTTACAATAGCTGTTTTGCCTGTCAAATCAAATTTTTTTATTGATTGGTTTCTCAATTAATTCATCTCAATTTTATAAATTTTCACTAATTTTTTTACAATTAATCAAAACTTTAATCAAGTTTACAGTTTCATTAGGATCTATTTTAGTATCTTTATTTTTAACCATTTTAATAAACTCAAATAAAGTTCTTTTGAATGCAGTAAAATTATCATTTAAATTTATTTCAATATGTTCATTTTTTGAATAAATATTTAGATTAAATATTTTAGCTGATCTGCCTAAACAACTTAAAACCACTGAAGTATCATTTTCTAAATTAATTAAATATGTTTCGATTTTTGAAGACAACTTTTCAATTTTACAGTTTTTAAATGAAAATCCCACACCAGAGATTGCCTCTAACAAATGTATTCCATATTTGAAAAAATCATTTACAACAGCACCGTGAATAATTTTAATAGAATTTATATATTTTTTTTCATTTCTAATATGATCTAACTCTTTTGAATAACGAAATCCAGAACAGGACATAAGCTTATTTGTTTTTAGATATGGTAAAAAAGAATTCAATTCATCTTCATCAAGTGTTAATGGTTTATCTATAAAAACTGGTATACCCTTTTTTAAAAATGGATAAGCTATTTTGAAATGAGACTTCCAATCATCTCTTGCTATTATAAGTGCATCTATTTCAGATAGCATTTCATTATAATCATTACATGCATTTTTAATATAACAAGCCTTGCAAAGTTGTTTAGTAATTTCAAAATTCTGTGTCCAAGCATGAGTAACTTTAGCATTAGAAATACCAAATGATGACTTTTTTTGTTTTTCAAGATAATTTAAAATGACATCCCATCCAGATTGTCTAAAATAAACTTTGTCATATCCATTTAAAATAGCTGAAAACGAATAGGGATGTCCATTATTCACACTTAATCCTATAATACCTATCTTCATTACCAAATAGACCACCCGCCATCTACACAAATATTTTGTCCATTAATAAATGACCCTGCTCTGCTGCATAATAATAAAGTTGAACCTTTAATTTCAAATGGCTTTCCTATTCTATTTAAAGTATTTTTTTTAGATAACTTTTTTATAAAATCAGGAAAATCGTTTTGAGTACTTTGATAGGGAAATGGCCCAGGACTTATACAATTTACTCTGATATTATATGAAGATAAAAAGCTTGCTAAATATTTTGTTAATTGAATTACACCAGCTTTTGCGGCGCCATAGCTTGGTGGATTTGCTTGTGGAGTTCCTTCATAAATTCTATAGTCAGGAGCCACATGACCATACATAGAAGCAATGTTTAAAATAGAAGGATGTTTCCCATTTTTAAGTAGTGGAACCATTTCTTTAATAGTTAAAAAAACCCCATTTAAACAGATTTGAATATCTTGATTCCAATCTTCAATAGAAATTGATTCAAAAGTATTTTTATTACCAGACCAACCACAATTCACTAATATATCAAGCCTATTACTTAATTTTTTTCTTAGTTCAATCGAAAAATTGACTATAGAATCATTATCTGAAATATCTACTTCCATAAATTGAATCTCTACATATGGAAAACTTATCTTTAACTTATCTATTATTTGTCTAGCTTTTGAAAAATTTCTTCCGGCAATAATTAAGTCAGATCCATGTTCAACTAAAGCTTCGCATATTTCTTTCCCTAATAACCCTGACCCTCCAATAACAAGAGATGTTTTTCCTTTTAAGTTAAATAATTCTTCTAATTTCATGATTTTTCTCTCATTAAAGCATCTGCAATTAAAAAATCCTTTTCAGAATCTATATCCACTATATTTTCATTTTCTACAATTTCAGCTCCAATTTTCCCAAATAAAAATCCACATTTACTTTTACTAAATTTGTTTGGCCTAAAAACATATACTAAACCATTAAGCTGGTAAGCTTCATCTAATAATTGTCTAGGATTCCAGGGATTTGATTTTTGAAAATAAGGTTTAGGTAAACCATCTATAATCTTCCATGCTCTTTGTGGATTTAAATCAGCTTTGTTAAATGTTGCTAATGAATCTAAATTTTCAGTCACAAGCCTTTCAACACATTTTTTAATTAGATATGGAGTTCTAAATGGAGACGTTACTTCTAACAAAAGCATAATATCACATTTCTCACCTTCTTTAATTAGAAGATTATACATATACCTAACAGTATCCTCTACCAAAGATGTATCAGTAGATAGTTTCAAAGGTCTTTTATAAACTTCACAATCTTGTCTTATAGCCTCACGTTTAATTTCTTTGTCGTCTGTAGAAACTATAATTCTATCAATTATATCAGTTTTTTTTGCTGCCTCTAGAGTCCAAGCCAAGAGAGGTTTGCCATTTAAAAAACAAAGATTTTTTTTTGGAATAGATTTACTTCCACCTCTTGCAGGAATGATTGCAATCACTCTATTATTTCCTATCAAGTTAACTCCTTAAATTTTATTACTACTCTTTTTGAGCCTTTTCAAAATCTGGTAAACTTCCAATATCAAACCAAATATCATTCAAAATATATGCGTCTATATTTTTCTTCTTATTGATTAATTTATTAAATAAATTCGGCATATCTAAATAAGTTTGTTTTTTTAAATATTTTAGTATCTCAGGAGAGAATGCATATATCCCTGCATTAACAAAATATCTTTGAATAGGCTTCTCTACAAATGAAATAACTTTATTATTTTCCAAATTTAATACACCATAAGGTATTTTAAATTCATTTTCATTCACAACAATAGTGGCAATTGAATTGTTTTTTTTATGAGAAATTAAAATTTTACCATAATCTGGCTTTGTAATTAAATCTCCATTCATAACTAAAAATGTATCTTCTATTTTATCTTTAATTAAACTCAGAGACCCTGCTGTCCCAAGCTCATCCTTTTCTTCCAAATAAGAAATTTCAGCTTTCCATTTTGATCCATCACCAAAATATTTTTTGATTACATTAGATTTGTAATTTACAGAAAAATAAAATTTATAGAAACCTTGATCGATAAAAGTTTCTAATATTGTTTGTAAAATAGGTTTATCTTTTAAAATTAACATTGGTTTTGGAACATTATCTGTAAGTGGTTTAAGTCTTTTACCTCTACCACCTGCCATAATAACTACAGGATTATTTTTCTTTTTTATTCCTATTAGTTCTTCTAAACTGATAATTTCAATTAACCGTGAATTTTCATCTGTAATTGGTAATTGATAAATTTCATTATATCTCATCAAAGAAAGGATTTGTTCGCGAGATGACCCTTTTATTCCTTTGATAGGATTTTTGGTCATTACTTCACTAACAGGATTATTAAAATCAATTTTTTTTAAAATTGCTCTCCTTATATCTCCATCATTTAATATACCAATTAATTTATCCTGATTATCAATTACTAATACCAATTTTGAGCCATACAAATTAATAATTTCAATTGCCTTTGAAATTTTAGTGTCTGATTTAACAGATATTTTTCTCCAATTTTTCAAGTAATAACTCGCTTTACATTGTTTCAGATATTTTCATTTATTATATCATCTTTAACGTAATTTTTTGTAGCTTTTCTGCCTAGTACTTTCCAATAATTCATTGGTGATATACCACCACCGGATCTTTTTATATTAATATTTTCTTCCGTAAAAATTTGTCCTTTTTTTATATTCTTATTTGCAACTATAAATTTTCTTGCAATTAATACATTTTTACTCTCAGATGGCACAATATTTTTTTCTTTAGACCCAAAAGATTTTTCAATATCTCTTATATTTTTAACTAATGTCTCTAGTTGTTTTGGATTCAATGATGCCAAATGATCTGGGCCGGGTAAATGTTTATCCAATGTAAAATGTTTTTCTATTATTTTTGCCCCTATGGACACAGCCGCGACAGACACATGTGTTCCTTTTGTATGATCGGAGTAACCTACTGGCAAAGAATATCTTAATTTCAATTTTGGAATAACATTTAAATTTACATCATCATATGGAGTTGGATATTCACTTGTACAGTGCAGTAAACTTACAAAATTTGTTAATATATACCTATTATTTTTTTTTTCTAAATATTGTATAAAATCTGTAGATACTTCTTTTCTAGGCTGTTCATTTTTTTTACTACACATTATTACTCCTAATGCTCTATCAATATCTTCAAAAGTACTCATGCCAGTAGATAATATTATTTGCTTAGCAAGCTTTGCGGTTTCAAAAAGTAAAGGGGCATTTGTAATATCACCAGAAGAAATTTTTATTGTATCAATACCAAATTGATTAACAAGCAGATTTAAACTTTTAATATCAAAAGGCGTTGACAAAAACTTTATATTTCTTTTAACACAATGATTTAAAATCTTCTCATGCATTTGTGGCGATAATTCTAATTTTTTTATCATTTGAAATTGGGTTTCATTTAATTTAGTGTTTTTCTTTTGGTATGAAGCTTTATTAACGGATTTAGTTAACATTTCAGAAGCAATAAAAGACTGAAATTTAATTGCGTCAACCCCAGAATCTGCAGCAATATCAACCATTTTTATTGCGTTAGAAAGTTTCCCATTATGATTGACACCAGCCTCTGCAATGATAAAGATATTCTTTAAATTATTCATAAAATTTTTTTTTAATATTTATATCTTTTGTCTTAATTATTTGAAGCATTTTATTTGAAGCATTTCCATTTCCGTATAAAGATTTTGTTTTATTTAAAGTGCTTATAAATTTGTTTGACATAGCTTTTTTTATTCCTCTTATAATTGCATTTTTATTCTCTTTTACGTTTATTATTGATGAGGAACAAATTCTACCTCTTTGCCTATCCCCAATATTTATTGTAGCTTTTTTAAGAAAAGGTGCTTCAATTATTCCACTTGAAGAGTTTCCAATTATTAGATTTGAGATTTTCATCAAACTTAAATAATTTTGTGAACCTAGAGACGAATAAACTTTTACATTTTCATTTGACCTAGAATATTTACGAATTAGGCCGTTAATTCTCCTGCCACCAACATCTGCATTCGAATATGTAAAAATGATAGTTGTATTCTTAAAGAAATTTAAAGCTTCAAATAACTCATTTAATCCTATTAAATAATCATCAATATTTAAGGTCAAAGGATGAAATGTGACTAAAAAAATATGTTTATCAAATTTCAGACTTAATTTTTCTTCTAGTTTATTTTTGGTTATAAATTTAATTTTTTTAATAAGATCTAATCCGGGTGCTCCAACATTAAAAATAGTATTTGGACTTTCTCCCATTTTAATTAATAACTGCTTATGTTTTTGGGCTGTTACAAAATGAAGATGAGATAATTTAGATATTGAATGCCTTATACTATCGTCAAGAACACCTTCCGTAATCTCGCCCCCATGAATATGAACAGTTTTAATATTTAAGAAAAAGGCCGCTTGAACCGCAGAAAAAATTTCAAATCTGTCACCTAAAATAATTAACACGTCAATTTTATTACTTTTAAAGCTTTCAGTAAAAGAGATCACACCTAACCCAACCGTTTTTGCAATTCCAGAATTAGTATCTGAGGATAGTAAAATTTCTACTTTGTCTGTGATTTTAAATTTATCCTTACTCACATCTCTTATTGTCTTTCCAAACTCAGAACTTAAGTGAGAACCAGTAACAAACAATTTTAATTTAAGTGATTTGTCTAAATGTATTTTATAAATTAATTCTTTTAATAATCCATAATCTGATCTAGACCCAGTTACAACTCCAATGATTTTATTTTTTATCATTACTTTATTATATTAACGTTGGACTACTTGGCAAATTAATTAAACTTTTAGCAAGAAGTTTAGAATTACATAGGTTAGATTTAGGACAGTCAGAGAACATTGGCAAATCATTCAGCAAGGTCCATGCTGGCCTACAATTATAGCCTTTTTGATTCAGCTCATCCATCAGATAGTTTAAAATTTTTTTATTTGGATTTTTTAGTTTTACAGTATTTAGCCAATAATTGCTCCTTGAATTTGGTATTTCAGATATAAAAGAAAATTTATCTGATCCTGAAAATGCAATTTTATAAAGATTAGCCAAATCTCTTTTTTTATTCAAAATGTTATCAAAATTTACCATCTGAGAACACCCTAAAGAAGCATTCAAATTTGGCATTCTAAAATTCCATCCTTTTTGGTCATGGAAGAAATTCCATGTATGCTTTATTTTTGAAGTTCTAGTAATATGCCTTAAAGTATTTGCAAGTTTATCCTCATTTGTAACAACTACTCCTCCTCCACCAGTGGTAATAATTTTATTTCCATTAAAACTAAAAATACCCAACCGACCAAAAGTTCCCATGGATTTACCATTATAAAAACTGCCTAATGCTTCTGCCGCATCTTCAATTAAATGAAGATTATATTTCAAACAAATTTTTTTAATTTCACTTAAATCCGAAGGAAACCCGAAAACATGAACAAAAATAACTGCAGATATTTTTCGACCAGTTATTTTATTAAAAAGCTTATTATTTTTAAACTCGCATTCCTTTTCGATATGATCTTCTAATTTTTTTGAATTAATACCAAAATGCAATAAATCACAATCAACAAAATGAGGAACTCCATTAGCATGTAATATAGCATTCGCGGTTCCTACAAAGGTTAAGGCAGGCACAAAAACCTCATCATCATTTTGGACACCAGAAACTCTTAATGCCATTTCAAGAGCAACTGTACCATTTACAACTGCTATTGCATGCTTAGAACCAGTAACTTTTCTTATACTTTCTTCGAAGTGATCTACAAATTTCCCTACTGAAGAAACATACCCAGAGTCAATACATTTTAATATATATTCTTTATCAATATTTGAAAAACTAGGTTCATGTAAACCATAATTTTTACTTTTATTTTTAATAACACTCTCTAATACATTTAATATATCTTTAAGATGAGTTAAACTTTTATTCATTTTAGATGTTATACTTAGTATGATTATATCTTTTTATATTTTCAGGGTCTTTAAACCATTCTATAGTTTTTGCTAAACCTTCTCGCAAACCATCTTTTCCATAAAACTTTGGCTCCCAATTTAAAATTTTTTTTGCAAGAGAATTATCAGCAATTAATCTGTCAACTTCAGATTTTTTTGGCCTTACTCTTTTTATATCTGTGTGAATTTTTACTTTTTTATTAATAATACTTATAATGATGTTTACTATTTCTAAAATAGACACTTCAAAATTACTTCCAATATTTATAGTTTTTCCTTCAATTCCATTTGTTTTTAAAGCATTAAAAAAACCGTTAACTGTATCCGATATATAGTTAAAATCTCTAGTTGGATGAAGTGAACCTAGCTTAATATTTGTTTCTCCATTTAAAATTTGTGTAATTATTGTAGGTATTATAGCTCTATTAGATTGACGTGGGCCAAAAGTATTAAATGGCCTAATAATAGTAACTGGTGTATCAAATGAGTTAAAAAATGACATTGCTAAATTATCAGAAGATATTTTAGAAGCAGAATAAGGTGATTGTGGTTGCAAGGGATGGTCTTCATTGATAGGAACTATTTTAGCTGTCCCATAAACTTCGCTAGTTGAAGTATGTATTACTTTTTTTATTCCTAAACTTCTTGTAGCTTGTAAAATATTCATCGTACCTAGAATATTTGTTTCAACATAAGAATCTGGTGAAACATATGAATAAGGTATTGATATCAAAGCTGCTAAATGAATAACAGCATCACATCCTTTTACAGCTTGATAAACTCCATGAGCATCTCTAATATCTCCAAACACAATGTCTAAATTATTTTTTAATTTCTCAGGGGTATTTTCTAGCCATCCAAGAGAATTTTGAGGGTTATATAATACAAACGCTTTAACATCATATTTCTCATCTACTAATTTTTCAACTAAATGAGACCCTATAAAACCATCTGCACCTGTGACCAAAACCTTCATTATCTAAAACCTAATTTTAAAAAATTTAAGTGTTCTATAAACCTTAAATATAAGTCTTAAAATAAATATCATAGAAAATAAACTTAATTTATTTTTATTGGGGATTTTTAAGCTATTATCTCCTTCTATTTGCATGGCAAAAGGTACCTTCTCTAATATTTTATTTTTCTTATCAATTTTGAAATTTATTAATTTTGAAAATGTAGTTCCTCTGATTGAAGCTAAAAACTTTGAATCCCAGTTATCTTTTTCAAAATCAACACAATTTGGGTGGAAGCTCATTAAAATTACATCAAAGTTTCTACTTGAATTATTTGGACTTCTTCCATGCCAAGTCCTATTAAAAAAGAAAAATACATTACCTTTCTTTCCTTTTATAGGACGCATCAAGAAATTTAAATATTTTAAAATTGATGGGTGCGTTTCAATATTCCATTTTTTCATTGATGTTTTAATTAGATGAGAACTTGGCAAAAAAATAGTGGAACCTAAGCCTTCCTCATTATCTGACAATAAAATGCCTATATTTGTTTCACCTATTCCATCTTGATGTAAGTACATACCTGGATCACCGGAGAGAGACCTTCTCAAACCAATTTGTCTTAATTTATACTTTGACCCCAGGAACTTAGATAGAATAGTTTTAATATTCTTATTATTTAAAAGCTTTTCTATAATAAAAAATGCCTCCTTACTTTGCTGAGGAAATCTTAAAATAACTTCACTTCCCTCATTTGGTGGAATATAATCCTCTATAAAAGGAGACCTCTTAGATATGTTACCTTTAAACTTAGAAAATAGTTTATTCGCAATATTTGACAGTTTTCTTACCTCTTCTTTAGACAAAACATCTAAATCAGATATCTCAAAGCCGTTTGATGTAAAATTTTTAAAAAAATTATTCATTTAATATCACATACATTAATTATTTTCGAAGATAATCCTAAATCCTCATGAGATATTAATATTAACAAATATTTTTTATATAATCTTTCAATTATTCTTAACAAAACCTTTTTATTTTCTTTATCAAGACCAGATGTTGGCTCATCTAATATTAAAATTTTTGCTCCAGATAATAATGCCCTTGCGATGCCAAGTCTTCTTATCTGGCCTCCTGAAAAATTTTTTCCTCCTTCAAATATTATTTGATCCAAGCCACCAGAATTTTTCACAAAGTCTATTCCATCAACAATTTTAAGAGTTTCCCAAATTTTATCGTCCTGAACTTTTTTTCCCAAAATTAAATTATCCCTAATTGTATCCTCAAAAAAATATAAGTTTTGCGTTACAAAACCCACATCAATTTTAAATTTATCAAATGAATGTTTTTTCCCTTTAAAAACATAATATCTTTTTCCTGTATTAGGATCTAACAATCCATTAATCATATAAGCAATTGTTGTTTTCCCTTTGCCAGATCTTCCAGCTATAAAATTTACCTTTCCTTTTTGGAAATTAAAATTCAAATTTTTAACTATTTTTTTTTTATCATAATTAAAATCAATACTATCAAAAATTAAGTTGTCAATTTCTGACAAAATATTTTTTTTAGTTTCTTTAGCTTTGGTGTTAAATATTTTAAATACATCAGACAAAGACCCAGATAACCTAACTAAATTTCCTACGTTTATATTGACTACGTTTATTTGTGCAATAATTTTTAAACCTAAGAGGCTAAGAGTTGCAAGATCTGTAAAAATAAATGAATTAATTTGAAAATTTAAAAAGAAATAAACTAATGAAAATGTTGCAAGAATAATGATTGGAACAGATAAATGCATTGTCTGTACAAGTGACATTAAAAAATAAATTTTAATCTCTGTAATAGTATATTCTTTTTGTGTTCTAATGCCCCTAGAAAAATGAAATTTGTTATTATTTGAAATAAAAATTTCAAGAATACCACTAATTCTATCAGTTAAATCTGCAGAGTAAGCACTTCTAATTTTTGATAAATATTTACTTAAAATTGCTTGCTTTTTTATTACAAATCTCATGATGAAAAACATTGGCAAGCAAATTAAAATAATAAAAAAAGCAATTTTAATATTTGTAAGAATTGCTATAAAGATAAAAGTAGATGAGATTAAAATGCAAGAAGGAATTATAATCACAGATGCTAAATATTTTGAAACCCACACCGATTCAACAGTATTTATATTAACTAAATGTCCAGTCCTAAAATCTCTAACTTGATCCCATCTTCCTGTGATAATTTTCATAAAAAGACTAATCTGAGTTTTTTTTCTAAGTAAAGCAATTAAAACACCTTCAGAAAAAACAATTATCCACTTCAATAAAAAAGCACCTGAAAAAGTGATTAATAAAAAAATTAATGCTTTATCTAAGTCAAGTTTAGATTGCTCTCTTAAAATAAAGTCAAAAACATAATATTTTGATAATGTCTCTGAAATATTATCAAAATTTGTAAAAATAGTTGATATTAAAATTATAGTTAAACCATCAAATAAAGCACTTAGTATTGCAACCAAGTAGTAAAAAAAAATAAAAATATAGAAATATCTTTTATTTATATTGGAATTTAAAATTATAGATTTTGGGTTTAAATAAAAGTTTTCAATAACAAAGTTTAACATAACTATCTTAAAATAATAATTAAAGTTTAACATTTTATAAACTAGATGAAATTATATTTATATAAAAATTTTAACTATCTAATTTTTGAAAAAATTTTTTCCAAACTATCTCCCAATTTTTATCTACTAAAGCAAACTTATTACAAAAATTTTTAATTGCAATTCTTCTCGGTTTATACATCATCCATTTATTGGGGTTACTGTAAAATTTATTTAGTGTTTTCAGGAGATCATCTTGGTTATCTATAATGACATTTTGTTTTTTTAAATGATCAATTAATATTTTAGAATCTTTTACTTCTCTAGCATAAATATTTTTCAAATATATTATTGTTGGTACAGACGAGACAAAACATTCTAAAGCACCAGTGCCAAGCTGGTCCCAAATTATTATAGGAAAGTTATTTGTTATTGAAGCATCTAACCCTTTTTGATTAATTTTATAAAAATGAAAAAATTTTTTTCCTCTTTTTTTAAGATCATTATGATATTTTTTAAAAAATTTTAAATAATCTAATGAATATGGTTTATAATAAAAATGAATTTTGTTTTTAGAAAGATGGGTAACCAAACTTAAACAGTTTTTTGTTATCTGTTCAATAAAATCTATATGTGCATGTCCACAGGTTCCAGCTTTAGGAAATCTTGAAATTAAATTTGCCATATATATCAATTTTTTAATTTTCAAAGGTTTAGAAGATATTTGTGCCATTAATTTTTTATTTTTATAAAATTCAGATAGTCTAGGAGAAGGTAAAATTATAGGATTTGTTCTTGAAAGCCCTTTTTCAAAGTGTTTCCAACCCCAAGTTATAAAATTATTGCATGCAAAATATTCTTGTTCATTAAATAAAGACATTGTCTCTATATAACCATAATGCCCACCATGTTGAACACCGATTATTTGTTTGTTTAATTTGCAAGCAATGCTTGAACAAATTAAACCAAAGTCTGTATTAATTAATGATCCAATAATTCCATTAGACTTTTCAATCCTTTTTCTTAAAAGATTACAATTTTCTTCTAGATTTTCAAAAAAACTAATTGGGAGTAATTCAGATAATAACCTTGTAAAAACATTATTTATTTGATTCAACTCTATTTTAGAAAAAAAATTTGGCTTCAAAGCTTTAAGTAATTCTTCTAATTCTAAGTTCATATGAATTTTAATGTAGTTCGCTAGTTGAGCTCTTAAATTTAAATCTATCTGTTTTTTACCTGATAATAAGATTTTAGGCTTCGGTTTAAAAATTCCAAATGGTCCATAAAAATTTTTTAACCCAAAAAAATAATCCATTCCAGCAAAACCTAGGCTTTGGTAAGTTTTATCTTTTCTAAAATTAAAATTTTGAAAGATAAGAGAAATTCTTGTTAATATCTTTGTTTTAATTAAATCACTTTTACTTGCAATAACAGGACTAGAGCTTAAGTTTTTATATCCTTTTAAGGGTTGAGGAAATAATAAAGGATACGGTTTTTGTATAAATACTTCATTATTAACATTCAAACCTCTTGAAATTCTATAGATTAAATATTGATTAAAATGCCAACTAGAATGGCTAAAATTACTAACTTGTTCTAATGTAGTCAAATAATTAATTTTTTCAACTTTACCTGAATATATATGTTTTGTATCAAATTGATTAATTAAATATTTAGTTCTGATTAATCTATCTATGAAAATATTAACAAAAACGTCAAGAAAAGGATGTAAAAACTTTTCATAAGAAATATTTAAAGAGGTAAGTTCTTGCTTTTTAAAAAAATTTATTAATATTGACAAAAATTTTGTATTAAATTTTTTAAATTCAAGAGCTCTTGTTTTATATTCCTCATAACTGACTTTATATGAAAAGTTTTTTACTTCATTAGGGAATGCAGAAATATAAGTATATTCTTTATTTTTATTTTTAAAATTTTCATCAGCAATAATAATATATTTTTTTTTATTCATTTTAAAATTTAAAATGTTGTGTATCTATCAGAAGGAATGATCGATTTGATATCAATATTGGAATAAGATATTTTAATCTTCATCCTATTTATCATTCTATTGATAAATTTTGGATTTGAAATTTCAAGCTTCTTAGAATCTGATGTTTTACCTATCAACTTATTATTTATATGTGAATAATTGTTAGAAGTTAATTTTAAAAATGTAGTATTTTTAGATAAACTTAAAGCTAAATTTTTAGCAAAGATAAAATTTCCTTTTTTTGAATAATGAATTTCATCATTAAAAAGGGAAATCCTTTTTTTTCCTTTATAAGAAATAAAACATTTGTTTAAATCTAGAACGTCAACTGAATTAGAAATTTTTTTCAACACATTTGATATTCTAAACTTTGAAATTGCCTGATACTCAGCGTAAAGTTGATCTAATCTTGAGTTTTCAATATAGATTTTTCTGTTCATAGGACTATCTGATATTGATACTAAGCCTGGATAATCTAATGCAATTACATGGAAATTATGTTTTTTTCCAGTTTCAAGAATTTCAAATATATTATTTGCCCATGCATGTAAATAACTGTCATTTTGTAATACATTCCATCTGGTTGTATTTTTAAAAGATAAATATTTTTTTAAAACATACATTCTTCTAAAAGATTTAACAAAAAGGTATATAGTCAATATATATTGTAACCAGTTATAATAATTATTATTGATGAACAACTCACTAGATGCTAGTCGGGATCGAATTTGATTTGGCTTCCAATTCATACCATTTGCCAAGCTAGAAAAAGAAAACTCCTCATTCCATCCTTGGTGAAGTAAAATTAAATCTGGATTATACTTAACTATTTCCTCTTTAATCCTAATTTTTTCATTTTCTGATGTCCATCCAAATACTCCTGCATTTATTACCTCTACATTAAAGCCTAACTTCAACAACTCTTTTTCCAGGTGAAATGGCCATGTATTATTATCAGAGACTGATTGTCCAGCTGTAGTACTACCGCCTGAGCAAAAAATTCTAATTGTTTTCATTGATTTTTTTTTAATGCTTCTCCTCTAAATCCTAAATTATTAACTGAAAAAAAAAGTCTATTTTCAAGATTTTCTTTTAATGTATGATTAATAGGATTAACGTTTGGAAGAAAAAAGAATTTATCAAATAAAAATCCTTTCATGTTCTTAATTTTTAAATTTGGTCTTAAAGTGTAGCCAAATTTTTTATGACTTATTAGTGCATATGGAAAGAATAAATTAGTATAATTTTTTCCATAAATTAAGAACAATATAAATCTAAAAATAATTTCTAACATTAACAACGCGAAAAAAGAAGATATAAAAAAGTTATCAATATAAAAATTTAATAAATATACAAAAATGATTAAAGGGAAAATCAAAAAAATATGTTTTTTTATAACAAAATTCATTTTTGTCTTTTCCTCCAATATGATTTGGTATTTTTTTTAAAATAAATTTGAAAATCTTGAACAAATTTAATATGAAAAAATTTTACAAATAGATACATAAAAAATACTATTATATAACTAATTATGGTAAGTGAAAAAATAAAAAAGGTTAATATGTAGTTTAAAATTTTATTAATCCAACTCATATTCATATTTCCAACTTTCATCGATCCATTGATCTAAGTGTTTTTTATAAATCAACAAGTCATTTAAAACTAAAATATCTATTTTTGTTCTCATGAAACAAACAAATGCTTCTTCAGGTGTGCAAACTATAGGTTCACCTCTTACATTAAAAGACGTATTTACAAGGACTGGACAATTTGTTTTGCGAAAAAAAGCTTCTAATAATTTATATATCTTTGGATTTACGTGCTTAGATATAGTCTGAACTCTTGAGCTTAAATCAACATGTGTGACTGCAGGTATTTTTGAGTTTATTGTTTGGAGGGACTTAAAACCTCTAACTTTTTTATTCATTTTATTGTCTTTTTTTGTTTGTTCAGTAATTTGTGAAACGATTAACATATAATCTGATCTTTGGTTGATTTTGAACCATTTTGGTGCCTGTTCTTGTAAAACCATTGGTGCAAAAGGTCTAAAAGATTCTCTAAATTTAATTTTTAAATTCAATTTTTTTTGCATTTTTGGATCTCTTGGGTCAGCTAAAATACTCCTATTTCCCAGAGCTCTTGGACCAAACTCCATACTCCCATTAAACCACCCAACTATGTTTTGGTTCGCCAATAAATCTGACACCTCTTTTTCCAAGTTTTTTGGTTTTATATATGGCACATGAATTGCCTTTAGGTACTCTTCAATATCTTTAGTTTCAAAAGAGGGTCCTAAATAAGAGCCTTTTTGGAAATCTACTTGATTTCGTTTTAACTTTTTTCTTTTAAAATTTTGATTAACATAACTTTCATAAAGAGCAGCTCCTAAAGCTCCACCAGCATCTCCGGCAGCAGGCTGAACCCAGAGATTTTTTACATATTTGGAATCTAACAGTTTACCATTTGAGACACAATTTAATGCAACACCACCAGACAAGCATAGATTTTTGCAATTATTTTTTTGGATGTTATAATTTACAATTTTCTGAATAACTAACTCAGTAATAAATTGAACTGAACTTGCCATATCCATTTCAAATTGTTCAATTTTAGATTCTGGTTTTCTTTTCTGTCTTTTGAATAAAGTTTCAAATTTTTCATTGATTGGTTTTCCTCCAATTTGATGATCAAAATAATTTAAATTTAATTTAAATGAACCATCATTCTTAATATCCATTAAATCATTTAGAAATATATCCTTATATTTGGGTTCTCCATAAGGCGCTAAACCCATTACTTTATATTCACCAGAATTAACCTTGAAACCAAGAAAATAAGTTATAGCTGAATATAGCAAACCTAATGAATGTGGAAACTTTAAATGTTCTTGTAAGTTTATAGAATTACCACTAGCTAACCCAATACTCGTTGTATCCCATTCTCCAACTCCGTCGACAACTAAAATTGATGCCTCTTTAAACGGTGAAGGGAAAAAGGATGAGGCAGCGTGACTTAAATGATGATCAACTATTTTAACTTTTTGATTATAATTTAACCTTTTCTTAATTTGATTAACTGGATTAAATTTATCTAAACTCATTTTGTTTATTAATTCATATAAATTATAAAATCCTTTTGGAAACGTAGCAACTAAAGAGCTGATTATTCTATTAAATTTTAATTTAGGATTTTCATAATAAACTATTTTGTCAAATGCATTTATATCTTTTATATTATTTGTTTCTAAAATATAGTTGATTGAATTTAAGGGAAAGCTAGGGTCATGTTTAATTCTTGTAAACCTTTCTTCTTGAACTGCATTAATTATTTCACCATTTTGAACAAAAGCAGCAGCACTATCGTGAAAATTAAATGATAAACCAAGTATGCGCATTATAGTAACTTTTTAATATCTAGCATTTTAAAAATTAAATCTGAAGTTTGTTTCAATCCATCAAAGTCAATCTTTTTGATTTCATTATTAAAAAATATATATCTTTTACTATCTTTAGCATATTTAGTAGCGGCTAATAAAGCATCATTTAGATTATTAAAATATTCTCCAACTTTATATTTTTTTAATTGTTTTGAATTATGTTTTATTTCCTTATTATTATTGTCCTCTAAAGCAAAAACTTTAACATTAAAATTAAGGCATTCTGCAATTGTACCTAAACCAGGTCTAATAACTGAGCAGATTAGTTTTTGATACATGCTAGGTTCATAGTTTGCAGGCATAAAAAATGAAGGCATATTCGAATTATACAAAGATGGTTCAAGCCAAATTGTATTAAATGGGTAAGGGTTTTGGATTTTCTTTATAATTTTTTTAAATTTCAATATACTGTTTCCTCCCCAACCATAAGATAAAAGAAGATCAGTTTTTTTTATTGTTGAATTTATTTTTTTTTCATTATTTATAAATAATCCAGTACCAAAAAAATTAAGGTTTCTTTTAACTGAATTACAAGAAAAAATTTTAGATCCAATTATAGTTGGTTTATATTTTTTTAATAAATTTTTAGAATTAATAACATATTCATTAGATATATTTTTTAAAATATCATGCCAAAAAAAAGATGCCATTATCACCGCATCAGGCCTAATTTCTAAGATATCAACTAAATTATCTGAGATTACTAAATCATAATTATCAACCTTATTGATTAGATGTAACCATGTTTTTTGCTTACCTAATTTAAAATCCTTTTCAGTAGTTTTTGAATCAAAATTAATCAAATTTATATTATTTAAATTTTCTATATTTAAAAATTTTAAAACCTTATTCATTTCAGCATATAAATCAACTTTAATTTTGTAATTTGACAAAAATTTAGCTAAAAAAGATAGCCTTCTAACATGACCATGACCATTTGAACAGGCTATTAGTGCTATTTTATAATTCTTCAAAATTTTGAAATATACCCAATTGTAGAATAAGTTAAGCCTTGAAGACTCTCAATCTCTTCAGAGTTTAATTGATTCCATCCGTCAAAAATTAGCTTGAAATCAGTACTCTTATAATAAAGAGGAGATCTCGCATTTAATTTGTGATTATTTAAAATCATTATAATATCAGAGTTAAGTATTCCTTCATCCAAACTTTTCACCGTTTTAAAACCATGGCTTCTAATTTCATCCTCAGACAAAACTGCATCCCAACCTTTAATATCTTTAACTTTATATTTAAAATAATTTTTTATATCAATTGAAGTAGAACCCCTAACGTCGTTAGTTTCTGGTTCACCTTTAAAAGCGATACCAACTAACAAAATTGAAAGTTTTGATAAAGATATTTTCTTATCCTTAATATATTTTTCAATTTTTTTTGCAATTTGAAGAGTTGATCTTTTGTTAACATATCTACTTGTTTTACCAAGATAGACATCATCTCTTTTCTTTAATATTGATGATGAAAGTAAATATGGATCTTTGGTTAGACAATATCCTCCCACCCCTGGACTTGGGAAAGGTATCTTGTTTCTAGGGTATCCATCATTAGCAGCTTTAATAACATCAAACGCATTAATGTTGAATTTACTACATAAATATCCAATTTCATTGGCAAAAGCAAAAGATAAATCACGAAAGGAATTATTTGCTAACTTTACTAGTTCTGCAGCTTCTAAAGAAGTTGTTCTTATAATTGTCGGAGTAATTGTCGACCAAAATTCTGCTGCCTTTTTAAGACATAAATCTGAAAACCCACCTATTATTTGCGGCAAATATCTTAATTCTTTTAAAGCATCCCCCTCAACAACCCGTTCTGGTACAAATGAAACATATAAGTCTTTACCAGCCATTAACTTGGTATTTTTTTTTAGAAAAGGTATTATTAAATCTCTCGTGGTACCAATTGGAACTGTAGACCTAATCATTATATGATCACCTTTTTTCAAAACTTTTGCTAAACCTTTCAATACACTTTTAATTGGCATTAGATTAGGTAGGTTATTTTTTTTCAATGGAGTGCCGACTGCTATGATATATATACTAGACATGTTATTTGGAATGTTAGAAACAAACTTCAATGTTTTTTTCTTTAAATTATTTCTTAACATTTGTTTTAAACCAGGTTCATGAATCTCAACTTTTAAATTATTTAAGTCTTTAACAAGTTTCATATTTATATCGATTCCAATAACTTGATGACCTAAATTTGCCATAGTAGTTGCTAAAGTCAATCCAACAAACCCTAGACCTAAAACAGTTACATTTTGAAACTTTTGACCTTCATTTAAAATGATATCAAATAAATCTATAACATCAGTAATTTTTTCATTTACATCTACTAAAATCAAATGCCTAACAAGATTTTTCTTATTTTTTTTTAACTCATTAAACTTTTGAGTTACTAGTGGAATTATTAATTCTCTAGGTGTGGTGGCTAAAAGTGTGATTGGTTTTTTTTCCATAATTTCACTAATTGGTAAATTAAATGATTTTTTTTCTGCAAAAGCTCTTCTTATATCACCATCAGTTACAACACCAACAACTCTAAAGTCATTATTGATAATGACTGCAATGCCAGGAAATTTTAATTTTCGAGATTGGCTACCCATCTCATCAAAAACATGCTTAATACTTTTTTCTTGAGAAGATAATACAACTAAACGATTTATGTTTTTACTCATCAATTGAAATTTCTTCCCAATTATAAATCATTATAGATCCATTATTAGACTGTTTTCTTGGACTAGCAAAACGACCTTTATAATAATCTCTATTGAGCATCTCTTCATCACTCAAATCTCTTTTTTCAATTCCAATTGTTTTTTTCCATTTTGGAAATTCAATTTCAACTACTTCTTTTTGATCATCTTTACTCATTTTTGAAAAATCAGAGAGCTCTTTAAGCTGATGAGGGTTTATTGAAACAGGACCATCTCTTGTTTCGTCCTCAGGCAAAATTGTAAAATGTCTTTCAATTACATCAGCACCCAACATTATTGCAATTTTAGAAGCAATTAATTTATCTCTTGAAACAAGTGAATGATCAGAAAAGCCAACTGTTTTTGAAAATTTTCTTAGGAAATTCATTCTTGCTAAATTTAATCTTTCCATTGGTGTCGGATAAATTGTAACGCAATGAAGAAGTGAATAATTATAATTTTCAAGAATTTTTGAAGTCAGTTCAATCTCACTATCAAAAGTTGCACCTGTTGAAATAATTAAATTTTCAAATAATTCTTTTAACTCCCTTATCATTGTAAATGAAGAACAATCATAGCTTGCAACTTTAATTTCTTTAAATCCAACATCTTTAATCATTTTAGCGTTAGATCTAGCGAAACAAGTTGTTAGTGGAATTAGATCATGCTCTTTACAAATATCGACAAAATACGCCATTTGTTTTTGATTAATTTCTAACTTTTTTAGTCTATCGTATTCATTTTTATAAGGTCTTTTTATGGAATAAACTTTGTCATTTATAATTAGTCCTGCTTCAAATTGAGGTCTAAAAGACAGGTTGTTTGTAAATATTGTTTGCATCTTTCCATATGAGGCTCCAGCTGAAGCAGCTTTTTCAATCATTTTTTTTAAAATTTCAAAATCACCATTATGATTTTGACAAAATTCGGCAATTATTTTTGTCATAAATTTTCCTGATATTTCATTACTATACTGATTTTAACATCTGATCAATTATAAATATATCCGTTTTTATAACACTTTCATGTGTCGCTCCACCAATATGTGGTGTAATTATTAAATTATCATAGTGATTTAAAAACGTAGTCAATTCGCTTTCACCATTATTTTGAAATTTAAATTCTTGACTTATAACATCAAGGGCGGCACCAGCTATTTTTTTTTTCTTCAAACAATTTATTAATTCTTTTTGATCTATAACGTCACCTCTAGAAGTATTTATCAAATATGAACTATTTTTAAATGAGTTAAATTCTTTTCTACCAATCATTTTATAAGTTTCACTATTAAGCGGAACATGAAGAGATATTATGTCAGAATGACTTATAAGAGAGTTCAAATCATTAAAATACTTAATATATTTTGGAATATTTTTAAGATAAGGATCATAAACGCTAATATTCATTCCAATACTTCTGCAAATTTTTCCAACCATTTTACCTAATCGTCCATAACCAACTATACCAAGGTTTTTGTGTCTTAATTCTTTTCCTCTAAAATTTTCAGTCTTCCATTCACCTTTTCTTACTGAGTTTACTGAGTCTGGAATTTTTCTTAATAAACTAAACATTAAGGCAATAGTTAATTCTGCTGTGCCACTTAATTCAGTCAAAAATTTCTTTTTTTCACGCAAGTGAAATAATTTTATTTGATTCTTTTTTACCTCTTCTAGATCAATATGATCTAATCCTGTAGTTGGAGACAAAACATATTTTAATTTTGAATTACCTATCATTATATGCTTTTTTATTTGAGTATCAAATCTAACCAGTACAGCATCATATTCAACTGCCAATGTATCAAATTCATTTTGGTTCAATTTAATAGCATCTAAATAAAAATATTTTCTTGCATACGCCAAACCTTCTTGACTAAAAACATGAGGGTTAGGGCATAATAATTTAATTTTTTTCATTCTTTTCCATTAAAAATTTTGCGAATTCTAAATCTAATTTATTATCGATATTTAACGAAGATTCTGTTTCCATTACTAAACCATTACAATTTTCTCCAACAATGTAATTAGTATGTCTTATAACATTACTTTTTGACAAGTAAATCGCACCATTTCTAATATATGCTTTAGGCAAGTCTTGCCTGGGTCTCATATCTTCAAAGCCCTGATCAATATAGTTAATTATTTTTTTTCCTATCATTCTTTTCATTCTAAATGGATGGTGACCGTTTACTAAAACAATAGAAACTACAGAGTCACAATCACTTTTTAAAAAGAGATTTATACTATCATTTATATGACTAGACTTTCGAAATGGGCTTGTTGGTTGAAGCATTAAAATCGCATCATATTTAATTTTCTTTATCCTTTCCATTTCCTTTAGAGCATGTTTAAGAACGTCTATCGAAAGCGTGTCATCTTTTGCTAATTTTTCAGGCCTTATAAAAGGGACATTTACTCCATATTTCTGTGATATTTCTGCTATATTTTTATCATCAGTTGAAACAATTAAATCAGTAATATATTTCACCTTTCTTGCTTCTTTAATTGTATAATATATTAATGGAAAGCCATTAATTAATTGAATATTTTTTTTTTCAACGCTTTTTGAACCACCTCTTGCTGGTATAACGCTTAATAGTTTCATTTAATCCTCTAACTTAATTCATTTAATGTTTTAACTAAAATTTCTGCTTGCCTTTTTGCGTCAGAGATTTTCCAGTAATTTGTTTTAAATTGAAAAAGTCTTTGTTGTAACCATTCTGCATTCTTGCAAAGACCTTGTGTATACTCGTTCAAAATATTTTGATTAATAAATTTTTCTCTGTTTAATAATGCTAAGTTTTTAAACATTGGTTCCAGATATGTTAATTTCCAAGCTCCATAAACGCCATCACCACCATTAGAAACAAATTTATTCCTAAAATCTAACCAAGTAATATCATCCCTTTTTAGCAACGCCGCCCATGTCCAATAAGAGTGAACATATTCTTTTGGAACAAATTGAGGCTTAAACCAACTTTGAAATTCCTTAACTGCTTCATTGAAAATTTTTGCTACCTCCAGCCTCTTTTGGACAAGTTCATCTATTCTTTCAGTTTGAGCTAAAGCAACAGCACAACAAAGCTCAGGCATTCTATAATTCCAACCCATACTCATATGTCTGTCATAATTTGGAGATTGAATTTCTAATTTTGAAATTTTTCCTTTTTTTGCTGAAACTCCTGCATAACCAAGTGATTGAATACGTCTTAAATTATTTGCAAATTGCTCATCATCTGTGAGTACAATCCCTCCTTCTCCGCTTGTGAGATGTTTTGAACTTTGAAAACTAAAACTTGAACAATGGCCTAATTTTCCAACTAATCTTCCTTTATATTTTCCTAAAAAACACTCTGCATTATCCTCAATTATTTTAATATCATTTGTACCAATTATCTTTTTTATCTGATCAATATCTGGAGATAACCCATATAAAGATACTGTAATGATAGCTTTTGTATTATCTGATATTTTTTTTTTTATAGCGTCAGCACTTATTTGAAATGTATCAAGATCAACGTCAGCAAAAACTGGAGTTGCATTAGCTTGTAAAACTGCAAAAGCAGTTGCAGACATAGTAAGAGGTGGGACTATAACTTCATCACCTTTTTTAACTCCTAAAGCTTCAAGTGATGCATGCATTGTTGCTGTACCATTGATAAATGAAATACCAAATTTCGATCCGAACCTTTTGGAGAAAGCATCTTCAAATCTTTTCATCATTATTCCACCAGATGATGTTCTAAATTGTTTAGAAAGAACTTCTTTAACATATTTTATTTCAATTTGACTTACTCTATCCATTTTTCATTTCTTCTTTCTCAGATTTTGTAAAACCCTCATTTCTAGGATGACTACTGTTTTTACATAAATTAAGCAAGTTTTTATCACTTTTTATCAACCTAATTATTTTTTCATAATCACAATTAATATCATCTTTAATTATACTTATAATTTTTTTAACCAATTCTAAATCCTCTTTATAATCAACTGTAAGTCTCCACTTACTTAGGTTTTCTTTATATTTAAAATTATCTATTTTAAATATTTTTGGATTTTTCCAAATATAAGGTGTTACATGTTCAAGTTCAGATGATTTTTTTGCACCCTTAAATGCTTTAAACAATGAATTTTTAGTAAACACTTCAACATCAAATCCTTCGGGATATGTTGGATAAATAGTGTTTGAAAAATAATCTAAGTTTTTATCTACCAATTCTTTTATAGCAAAAGATATCAACTTTTCATCCTTAAATGGATCATCTGCAGTTATTCTAACAATTATTTCACCTGAATGTTGTATAGTACAATTATAAAACCTCTTTAATACATTTAACTTATCGCCTCTAAAGCATTTATAGTTATTTATTTTGCAATGCTCTAATATTAAATCATCCTCTTTTTCATTTGTAGTTGCAATAACTACTTCATCAATTAATTTTGTTTTAACCACTCTCAAATATACCCAGTCTAGTAGAGTTAATTTCCCTAATTTAAACAAAACTTTATTTGGAAATCTCGCAGAAGTCATTCTTGCTTGAATTATACATAAAACTTTCATAAAGATTTCCATTTCGATGGATCAATTAAATTTAAGTCTGTTACAGATAAATCATTAAAAGACAGTTTTTCTACATCAAAAGTTTGATTAAAAATTTCATTTAACTCAGTTATGTTTTGCACCCCAATAACAATATAATCAATATCATCTATAGAATATATAAATTGTAAACAAGCTTGAAGACGAGAAATTTTATTATTTTTAAGCCATGTATCCCATTTATAAAAGTGGTTTTTCCAACTTGAAAATTTTTGTGACCTATCTTTTTTTGTCATTAGCAACAATCCCTGTAAAAAAATAGACCTTACATGCACCTCAATGTTTTTGTTTTTTAAATATTTGATTATTCCTGAATCTATAGCCCTTCTATCAAATACATTTAAAGGAATTTGTACTACGTCAAAATGGTACTTATCAATAATTGGTAAAATATCATCCATATTATTTGCAGATAAACCAATTTTTTTTACTAGTTTTTTTGTTTTTAAATTCAACAAAGAATTATATATATCTTGTCCTAGATTTTTTAACATTACATTTGGCTCATGTAATAATAAAGCGTATAAACTTTTTTGAGATATTCTTGCTAAGATTTTTTTTGTTTCATTATAAGCCCACTTGTTAACTTCAATATTATTTTCTTCAAATGTTATTTTTGATATGAAATCAAAGTTTCTTAAATTCAATTTCCCTATGTTATTTTCTGCAACGCCATATCTTACAGCTGTATCAATTTTACTAACGCCATGATCATGTGAAATTTCAAATATTTTTTTAATTTCTTCAAGCCTAACTCTCCCATTTGTATTAGAAATTCCATATGATGATCCGAATTGCGCTGTCCCAATAATTAATTTTTTTTTTTTACTATACTCCATTTTCTAAACAATTTTTAAGTCTTCAAAATAATTGTATTTCAGGTAGCTTTTTAGATCTGTTTTCCAATTACATTCAAAATTAATAGTGTTTTTTAATTTTTTACATGATAAGACAGAATATCTGGGCCTTATAACAGATTTAACAGTGTTTTTTTTTAAATCCGGATTTAATCCTAAAATATTACACACGTTTTCTACAAATTCAAATTTATTACATCCTGTTTCACTGGAGATATTAAAAATGCCCGTATTATTTCCTTTAAATAAATCCTCAACTGTTTTACACAATTTATAAGCTGAAATGGGACTAAAAAAAATATTCTCCCACCCTTTCATTTGAATGTTTTTTTTTGCATCATGAATAATCCAAGATAGAAGTGTTCGATTATTTCTAATTTTATTTAATCCATAAAAATCTGACCTGATGATTAAAGAGGGGCCTTCAAATTTCAAAGCCTCATATTCTCCATCAACTTTTGATTTTGCATATATTGAAAGAGGGTTTAAATCAGAAGTTTCTTCCCATGGCATATCCTTGTTATTAACTCTATTCCCATATACCCCTCCACTTGAAATTTGAATTAAATAAGTATTACACATTCTATATTTTTGTAATAATTCAACAATGTTAGATACAAATTTGGTATTTAAATTATATGCTAACTCGTGATTTTTTTCGCAATCATCTACGCTAACTAAGCCTAAAGAGTTAATTACAATGTCTGGTTTAAAATCTTTAATAATATTTTCAAGCTTAGATATATTTTTATCATAGACATATCTGATAGAGTTCTTATCTTTTTTTATTGGGTTTGAAAAAGTCCATCTTACATCATAATTTTTTACAAAGTAATTATAACAGTGACTTCCTAATAAACCACTTCCGCCAAAAATTAATATTTTTTTTTTAATCATTTTTTCAACCAAAATCTAAATATCTGAAGCTTTAATATAATCGCCTTTATTGATATCTCTTTTTAGTTTATTGCCTAAAATATTATTCATTTCTGAAATTTGGTATGCATCCTCAGGACAAGGTCTTAAAACAATTATATCTTTTCTATTTATTATTGAGCCCTTTTTAAGATCTTTATTGACCCTTATGGACCTTCTTTGAACTATTACAGTTTCTCTTTCATTTTCTTCAACTTGTTTGATTGATTTTCCTAAAGATAACTCTAGTTCTCTAGTCCTATCGACCATGTCTCTCCAAGACTGTGGGTTCATCGAAAAAACATGATCAGGTCCTAGTCTATTATTATTGTCAGTAAAATGTTTTTCTATAACTCTTGCACCTAAAGCTACTGCTCCTAAAGTTGTTGATAACCCAGGTGTATGATCACTAAGGCCAAGAATTAAATCTGGATATTTGTTCTTAAATTCTTTTAATACATTCAAATTAACATAATTAAAATTTTTAATATCTCCAGTATAGTTTGTATTACATTGCATCAAACATAATTTAGTATTGTGTTGCAAAATTGTCTTAACAGCAACATCAACTTCTCTCATGTCTGAAGCTCCAGTCGCAAGAAATAATGGCTTTAGTGTCCTTGCAATAGCTTCTAGAATTTCTAACCAAGTAATATCTCCAGATCCAATTTTATATGCAGGAACATAATCCTTTAAGTGATCAACTAACTCCAACGAATAAGGAGTTGAAAAAAAAATTATATTAGCTTTATCACATGTCTCTTTCAATGTTTTTGTCCAATTAAGGTCTATTGATGCGTCTTCATAAACTGAATAGATACTTTTATTCCATGTTTTTTGATGTGAGAGTTTATTTTTTAAATTTTTAAATCCATAGTCACTTACTATAGTTTTAGCATCAAAATGTTGAAACTTAGCAGCATTTGCTCCACTTTCTGCGGCAAGATAAATTAAATCTTTAGCTCTTTCTATATCGCCATCATGATTAGCAGCAATATCTGCTATAAAAAAAGTAGGTTCAGTCTTGCCAATTATTTTACTATCAATTTTAATTAAACTCACTACTTAATCCTCTTTCTTAAATTTTAAGACCATAAGGATGGTACCTATTAGTTTTATATTTACCTAAATTATATTTTTTTGCTAATTCATTACCAAACTTAATTATAGAACTAATTTTTTCAACAGACATGTTTTCATTGTGCCTTCTATAAAATACAACTGTCTTTGGTATCAAGATACCCTTAACACCTCGTTTCAATAACCTTAATATGAAATCATAATTTTCTAAACCACAATTTTTAATATTTTCCTGATAGCAACCATATTTTTTTATCAAATTCCTTGGAAAGATAGTGCCAGTAGCCATGAAATCTCCTCTTTCCAAAATTTCACATTTATCAAATTTAGGCAATAAAACTTCCTTTATCAATTCTTCTTTTACATTAACTAGATTGTAATTAGTGTAATAAAAACATTCATTATTATTTAAGTGTTTCTGAATAGAGTTTAGGTAGTTAGGTTGAAGAAAATCGTCAGCATCAACTCTAATAAAAAATTTTCCTTTGGCTTTTTTAAAGGCATTGTTAATTGATTTTTCAATACCAGAATTATTTTGATGATATATTTTACAGATATTTAACTTATTGTATTTATTTAAGATTTTTAGAGTATTATCTGTACTACCATCATTTATAATTATTATTTCAATTTGTAAATTATGTTTTTCTTGGTTTACACAAGAATCTATACATCTTTTTATAAATTTGCCTGAATTATAAGTAGTTATTAAAAAAGAAATATCCATTTATCATTGATATAATTTAAGTAAAACTGTGTTCATTGATTAAATATTATTTTTTTCCTGAAATAAGAATAAATATTAATTAATTTAGAAAATTTATATCTTCTTAATTTCATTAAATTTATTTGGAGTGTGTTTCTATATACATTTTTTGGTAAATCAATATATTCGACACCATGCCATGATGAGTGACCAACCATAAAACTAAATAGTCTATTTGGATAAGGAGCAATCTCTTGAACCTTAATAAGCTTGTTATTATCTGTCATATCAGTCTTTAAAGTATTTAAATCTTTAGTAAAAAAACTCTGATATTGTTTTTTTATTTTATATACTTCTGTGCCTAATCTTTCTCTAAGCTTTTTGTCAGAAAAACCAAAATAGAATAATAAAGCTGTTATTTTATCTCGATGATCACGATGTATAGGCATGCCGAAGTTAGAAGAATATTGAGATATTACAAAATTTAAATAACAATTATTAAAAAAAATCCAATCAAAAAAACTTATCTCATCATTTTTGTTATGAATTTTAATTGGTTTCATTAGTTTTAACTTTTGAAACAATCCGATCTCTTTAATAGATGGATTCAAATGATTTAAAATTTTTTTATGGAAATGTGGGTCGGAAATAGCATTAATAAAATGTTTAAATTCATATAATTTTAATTCATCTATTTTTTCATGAAACAAATTCTCAAAGTTTTTATGATATCCTCCAGAGCTCCCAATGCTTAATCGCTTTCCTGGTTGTTTTTTTTTATTAAATGTATATCCACCACTATCAGCTTTTAAAGTTGTGTAGTATTTTTTATCAAGAAAAAATTTATCAAATTCAACTTCAAGTTGTTTAAAATTGTTCACAAAGTTGTCAATTATGAAATAACTATATGGATTTTTATATTTTTTAATATCTTTAAAATTTAGCATTAGTTTGAGGTCCAATTTTTTTTAGTCGAGTATCATAAAATTTATTTTTTTTCAATATTTAAAATTAAAATTTGTATTAACATAAGTTTTATAATCTAACTTTAAATATTCACGATCTTTACTAATTTTCATTTTACAATTTTCATTTAAAAGATTTATAATTTTGTCTGGGTTAATTGTATTTTTAACTTTACTGTCATATTCATAAAATTGTAAAAGCACAGAATTTTTATCTTTCATTATCTTTTCAATATGAGATAAATATTTTTTTAAAATTTTAATATTTATTTCTTGAAAAGAATGTGCATTTAAAAAAAAGTCGGTTTTTGACTTAACCTTATGTAATTGCCATGGTGATATACAAAAAATTTCAATTTTATTGTTATTTAAAAATTTTACTGTGTCCATTTTCTTTATATCTTCATAATCATAAACACAATTTGGAAAAAAATGTTTCAAAAATTGTGTGCCTATATATAAAACTGGAGGAATGTCCATATAAATGTATTTTTTAAGTTGAGGTATTGTAGAAAGTAATGTGTGAGCATTTGCTCCAAATCCACCACCTATTTCAAAAAAAGATGTGTATTTTTTTCTTTGAAACTCCTCTAAAATAATTTTTTGATTTATTATTGGAGAAATATAATAAGATCCAATAGTTATATCCTCATATTTAATTATATCTCTTGGATTTCCTGTTAAAGTATCAAAATCTTGATATTTTAAAAAAAAATTTTTTAAAATATTATAATTTTGGTGAATGATTAAATTACTTTTTAAATTTAAATATTTATCAACATAATCATTTATCATTTTTTGTGACGGTTGGTTAACAAATTTATTCAACAAAAACAGCTTTGAAAGCAAATAACCTAAAAAAGACTTTGTTTTATTTTTTAAATTGTCTTCCTTATTTAAAAAAGGGTTATCATGTATTACATCAGCAAAACCTTTTCCAATTAAAAAGTTAGAACGAAAATTTTCTAAACCATATTTTTTTAAATTTTTTTCTATACGTAATGAATAATTTAGCCAATAATCACCGACGTAATGCCTATTAGATATTAGATTTAAGTCAAAAATCATGTTTTCAAGAAGTTTAATATCATTTTTCATTTTTTTTCTTTCGAGTTTATAAATATTATAACCTTAAATCAGATTGTTCTTTTGGAAGTATATGCTTTAAATCATAGATGATTGATTTTCTTTTTTTGTATTTTATAATTTGATATGCTTTTTTTTTAAATTCATCGTGAGCTACTGCCAATATAATTGTATCATAATAATTATTTGAAGGATTGCTCACAAGTTTTGATTTGTAACGCTCAGGCAAGTCTTTTGTTTTGACCCAAGGATCGCAAATATCTACATTGGTGCCTAAATCTGACATTTTATTTATTATTTCAAAAACTTTTGAATTTCTTATATCTTTACAATTTTCTTTAAAGGTAACGCCAAGTATTAATAGGTTAGAGTTTTTTATTTTTATATTTTTCTTTCTCATTAAATTTGTTAATTCTTTGACAATATAATCTGACATTTTATTATTTACATTTCTTCCAGAAAGAATAAATTTAGGTTCATAACCAGACATTCTTGACTTAAATGTTAAATAATATGGATCAACACCAATACAGTGTCCTCCGACTAAACCAGGTCTAAATTTCTGAAAATTCCATTTCGTTTCGGCGGCCTGAAGAACTTCTTCAGTGTCAATGTTTATCTTGTTAAATATAATTGATAATTCATTTATCAAAGCTATATTAATGTCTCTTTGTATATTTTCAATGACTTTTGCAGCCTCAGCTATCTTTATAGAATTAACACTATAGATGCCTGCATCAATTATTTCCGAATACACATTGTGAATAATTCTAGATGCTTTTTCATTTGATCCTGAAGTAATTTTTACAATATCTGACACTGATTTAGTTTTATCACCAGGATTTATCCTTTCTGGACTATAACCACAAAAGAAATCATGATTATATTTTAAGCCAGAAGCTTCTAAAATTGGAACCATAAACTCTTCCGTACAACCAGGAAAGACCGTAGATTCGTAAACAACGATATCATTTGGTTTTAAGCATTTACTGATTTCTTTTGTTCCATTTTCTAACATTGTTAAGTCAGGGTTGTTTTGGTCATCTATTGGTGTTGGCAACGTTACAATAAAAAAATTGCATTTTTTTATGTCTTCCCATTTAGATGTGAATGTTAATAAATTTGCTCGCTTAAATTCTTTTTCTGTAGTTTCAGCATTTTTATCTATATAATTTTTTAAATCATTAATCCTATCAGGATCAATGTCAAAACCAATTGTTTTGAACTTCTCACCAAATTTTAACGCTAAAGGCAACCCAACATAACCTAGGCCATAAACAGCAATTTTAATTTCTGATAACATTTCAAATGTTACTTACATCATAATATTCTTTATACCAAGCGATAAATTTTTTTATTCCTTCTTGGAGGGATACTTGACTTTTGTAAGAAGTTAGTCTCTTAAGTAAATTGTTACATGCTGAAGTACTTACTACGTCACCTTGCTTCATACTGACCATGTTTTTACGTGCCTGAATACCAAGTTCTTTTTCAATAATGTAAATGAAGTCCATTAAAGATCTTGGCTTAGAATTTCCAATATTAATTATTCTAAATGGTGCAGAAGGAGATAAACTATCACCTTCTATAACGTTAGTTCTTGCGTCAACACTTTCAGGAATAACTTTAATTAAAAGACTTATAGCATAGATTAAATCAGATATATATGTAAAATCTCTTTTCATATTTCCATGATTGTAAATATCAATCGCATTTCCATTTAACATTGAATCAACAAACTTGAACAAAGCCATATCCGGTCTTCCATATGGACCATATACTGTAAAAAACCTAAACATAGTTATAGGTATTCCATATAAGTGTGAATATGAATGAGACATATTTTCATTAGCTTTTTTTGTTGCACCGTAAAAAGAAATTTGATTATCAGTTTTTTGTAATTCATTAAATGGAATTACCTCATTAGATCCATACACAGAAGAAGAAGATGCAATTAAGAGGTGATTTATGTTAATTTTTTTGGCTGCTTCCAAAACTTTAAAGGTAGCTACCAAGTTGCTATTTACATAACTTTCAGGATTTTCGATTGAATATCTCACTCCGGCCTGTGCTGCTAAATGTACTATTATATCGGGCTGATGATTTAAACATATTTTTTCAAAATCATCATTATTTTCTATTAAAGAGTTAACCTTGTGAAATTTACTATAATTTTGAAGAATATCTTGTCTATGAACTTTTAAATTTACATCATAATAATCTGTCAAAGCATCATAGCCTATAACTTTCCAATCATTATCAAGTAAAAATTTACATAAATGAAACCCTATAAAGCCTGCACTTCCAGTTATTAAGGCTAATTTGTTTTTTTTGTTTTTCAAAAAATTATTTTTTTCAATCATGGTCTTGATTTGAATTTGTTTAATTAATGATAATATACTTATAACAGTGTTAAAGTCATCAATTTTGTAGTTTCTTCAAAATATATTCTTTTCTTTTAACCAACTTTTTGTTCGTAGGAACCAAATTGGCCATTAGGCCTTTTTTTACAAAGCCTAATTTTGTCATAAGTAAAGTAGAAATTAAATTTAAACATATTTTTTGAGCAGTCCCTGCCTTTAATCTTGTTGATCCTGCAACAACTTCTTGATTAGTATTTAAAATTATTTTTATAAAACTAAAATCCAAAATTTTACCTTTTGGATTATTTGTTATACCAACAGTTTTTATATTTTTATGATTTAAAATTTCTAAAACCTTACAAGTATAGGGTGTATTTCCACTTGCTGTGATTCCTATAACAATGTCATCTTGATTGATATCCATAGTATTTATGATATCAGGAAGGTTCTTGGTATCATCCTCAGAACCTTCAATTGACTCAGTTAATGCACTTAAACCACCAGCAATCATAAAATCAACTTTATTTTTAGGCCACCCAAAGGTTGGGTATAATTCAACACCATCTTGAACTCCAATCCTTCCAGATGTTCCTGCACCAGAATAAATTAACCTACCTTTTTGACGAGATGAAAAATGTTCATACAAAAAATTAACTAAAACTTCAATATTTTTAATTTCATTCTCAATGGCCTTAAGAGCTACATATTGATCTGAAATCATAAAATTTAATGCATCTAGTGTAGATAATTGATCAATTGTTTCAGATGATATATATGGTAATTCTGTAGGAGGTAAAATTGACATATTTTAAAATATATATCATAGCAAAGTTTGATGAGAAATAAAAAAAAATATTTTAATGTATTAGGCTTTATGTCAGGTACAAGTATGGACGGAGTAGACATAAGTTTAGTTAGAACGAATGGGTTATCTTTGACTAATTTAAAAAATTATTTTTTTAAATATGATCAATCAACAAGAAATAAACTATTTACTATATTGGATAAGTATCAAGATGTTTTAAAAAATCAAAATTTACAAGATGAATGTAATGATTATGTTACAAACGTTCATTTAAAAGCTCTAAAGTCTTCAGGCTTTGTTTCAGAATGTGAAATTATTGGGTTCCATGGGCAAACTATTTTTCATAATCCTGCTAAAAAAATTTCTTTACAATTAGGCAATGGCCAACTAATGGCTAACAAAACAAAAAAAAATGTTGTTTTTGATTTCAGAAAAAATGATTTAATTAATGGTGGTGAAGGAGCTCCACTTGCACCAATATATCATAAACTGTTAATAAAAAAACAAAATGCAACTCTTCCATGCGTGTTCTTGAATATTGGAGGAATTAGCAATGTTACATATTTTGATAATGATCAATTAATAGGATTTGACACAGGACCAGGAAATGTTGTCCTAGACGATTACATTAAAATAAAGTTAAATAAAGAATTTGATGAAAAAGGCAAAATTTCATCCAAAGGTAGAGTTAATTCTAATTTAATAAAGAATATTTTAAATTATAAATACTTTAAAAACCCACCACCTAAATCACTAGATAGAAATTTTTTTCAACCCTTTTTATCAAAATTACTATCAAACAAATCTTCTATTGAAGATAACCTTGCAACTTTAACCGAGTTAACAACTGAAACCATAAAAGAATCTTGGAAATATTTTCCTAACAAAGTTAACACTTTAATTATAAGTGGTGGTGGAAGTAAAAATGATTTTTTAATATCTAATTTAAAATATAAACTAGGAAAATTAGTTAAACAAATTCAAATTTATGAAAATCACGATTTTGTTGAATCTGAAATGATAGCCTTTTTAGCTTGTCGTTCAATTTTATCCCTTCCAATTACTTTTCCAAGAACAACAGGAGTAAAAAAACCTCTGACTGGAGGAAATATTTATAAACCTCTATAAAAAACCATTATTTTTTTTTATATCAAATTTCCTTAATTTTGGTGATGCAGGCAAAAAACACCTAAGATCGGTAAATGGAAAAGATTTTTTAAAAGAATAACTTTCAGCAAAGGTTCCAATTGGTGAATTACATTGAGCTGATCTATATCCATTCATAGTTTCAATTAAATTAATAAATCTTTCAGGATTTTGACTTTCATGACATAGAACTGCTTTTTTTTTCAATTTAAAAACACTTGTTATATCTACATAATACATTGGATCAAAATTCAAGCCCATCATTGTATCACAGTAAATTACTGGGATATTGTGTCCAGATATACTCTCTATAATATTTGATAAAGCTCTATGGTCTGCATGGTAGTCATTTTTATGGTGAGTTACAATTAAATCAGGCTTAATATTATATATATAGTCATGTAATAAAAGTTTATGATAACTTTTATAACCTAATTTTCCATCAGGAAAATTAAAAAAGTATGGTTTTTCAAGCTCTTTTAGTCCTTCAATTGTTTCTTTTTTTCTTTTTTTGACAAGAGAGTTTTTATAATCAACTCCTCCTAAAGATCCATCTGTTGCAACTGCTAGAAATATTTTGTCACCTCTTTTTTTTAATAATAATAGTAAACCAAACATAAAAATTTCTATATCATCAGGATGTGCTCCAATTGCTAAAATTTTCATTTTTTTAATCCTAAAACTATTATATCTTTTATTATATATGAATAATTTTAAATTAAAAAAAATAAATGGTTATATTGAAGGATATTATGGTAAATTACTAACTTGGAATGATAGAAAAGAAATAATAAAAACTTTATCCTTGAATAAAATGAATTTTTATTTTTATTGTCCTAAAGAAGATATTTATCATAGATCAAAATGGCGAGAAGCATATGATAATCAATGGTTAAAAAATTTTAATAATTTTAATAAGTTCGCGTCATCTAAAAATGTTAACATTCTGACGGGAATATCACCTGGGTTGGATTTTGATTTTAAATCTTATATTAATGGAGATTGCAATGATTTTAATGTGTTGGTAAAAAAAATAAAATTATTAATGAAAAATGGTTCAAGATTTATAGCCATTTTACTAGATGACATACCTAACAATTTCAAATTATTATTTCCAAATCATAAAGAAGGTTTAGTTCACGCTCAACTTATTAATGATGTAATGTCAAAAATTGGCGTACAAATTTTCACCGTTCCTAGAATTTATACAGATGAATTAATTCATGAAAGTCATAGTTATCTAAATGATTTCTTTTCAATATTAAATAAAAATGCATATACTTTTTTTTGCGGAAAATATGTCGTTTCAAAAACATTTAAAACTAATTTAAATGTTGTTAAAAGAAAAATTAAAGATGAAAAAATAATTTATTGGGATAATTTTTATGCAAATGATTATTGTCCAAAGAGATTAATAATTGGTCCATGGCAAAACAAATCTCTTGTTGAAAAATCTATGATTAACGGTACCGGCCTTTTACAAACTGACAAACTTATAATTGAAATAGTAAATAAAACAGCAAATAAAAAAAAACAAATTTCTATATGGAAATCAATTTTAAGAAAGCATAGAATACCTGATGCTTTTTTTAAAATTTGCAAACCATTTCTTTCTCCTAATTATAGTTATGAAAAGAAGATTAAAAAATTAAATTACAATAAATGGTTTTACAAAAACCTGGATCTTTTATTATGGGGTTGGAAAACAGATTTATCTAGAGAATGGTATCAATATTTAATGATTTTAAAACATGATTTACAAATTTTGAATAAAGACTTGTCCTTAAATAGGATAATTAAAACACAAACAAACCCGTTACAAATAAAATTATATAATAGGAGAAATTAATGAAAAATATTGGCTTTATAGGTTTGGGAAACATGGGTAAGGGTATGTCAATAAACCTTGCAAAAGAAAATTTAAATATTATTGGTTACGATATAAATACTTCATGCTATGAAAGTATTAAAAACCAAAACATAAAAACAGTTGATTCATTAAAACCACTTGTTGAAAATTCAGATATTATAATAACAATGCTTCCTGATGGAAATATTGTAGAAAACGTTTGGACAGAAATTTTTGAATATTCTAAGCCAAATCAATTTTTAATCGATTGTTCTACAATTGATGTAAAAACATCTATTTTAGTTCAAAATAAAGCATCTCAAAAAAGTTTACATACACTTGATGCCCCTGTTTCTGGAGGAGTAATTGGAGCAGATCAGGGTACTTTAACATTTATGGTCGGTGGAAATTTTGAAACTTATAATGATGTAAAATTTTTATTCGAAATCATGGGTAAAAATTCCATATTATGTGGTAAAGTAGGAGCAGGTCAAAGTGCTAAAATTTGTAATAATATGTTACTTGCTACCACAATGATAGCAGTGGGTGAAACTTTTGAATTGGGGAAAAATCTTGGTTTAAACTTAAAAAAATTATATGAAGTTCTTTCTACATCAACAGGGTCTTGCTGGGCTATAAATTCTTATTGTCCTATTGAAGGTGTAGGTCCTATTAGTCCTTCGGACAATGGATACAGTGGTGGTTTTTCAACGGCATTAATGTATAAAGATCTAGGCTTAGCTATGGATGCAATTCAAGAAACAAAGTCCAGAGTTGACTATGGAAAAGAAACTTTTAAAAAATACGAAAAATGTGTCCAAAATGGTAAAGGTCATTTGGATTTTTCAAACATTATCAATGAATAATCTAAATTAGCAAAGGTGCAATTACTAAACTAACAATTGCCATAACATTAATTAAGATATTCATTGAAGGGCCGGAGGTGTCTTTTAAAGGATCGCCCACAGTATCACCAACAACAGCAGCTTTGTGAACTTCGGAGCCTTTACCACCAAAGTTGCCTTTTTCTACATACTTTTTTGCATTATCCCATGCTCCTCCTGCATTAGACATCATTAGAGCCATCATAACACAACAGATTAATGCGCCACCAAGCATGCCTCCAAGTGCCTTTGGACCTAATATAAACCCAACTACAACTGGAGCTAAAACAGCTAAAGAACCAGGTAATATCATTTTTCTGAGTGCTGCTTGTGTTGCTATATCAACACACTTTGCTGTATCAGGTTTAGCTTTTCCCTCTAGCAGACCTGGTATTTCTTTAAATTGTCTTCTAATCTCTTTAATCATATCAAAAGCTGCATCTCCAACAGCTGTCATTGTCATCGCACTAACTAAAAATGGAAAAATACCACCTAAAAACATTCCACTCAACACCAAAGGATCATTTATAGCTAGTACAAAAGTTGGGTCAGACATAGATATTTTTTCAATATAAGCACTTATTAAAGCTAAGGCTGCAAGAGCAGCAGCACTTATTGCAAAACCCTTTCCTATAGCAGCTGTTGTATTACCAACTTCATCAAGAGAATCAGTTATTTCTCTTGTTTCTTTTCCCATTTCAGCCATCTCTGCTATGCCACCAGCATTATCAGCAACAGGTCCGTAGGCGTCAATTGCCATTGTTATTCCTACTGTACTTAACATTCCAATAGCAGCAATACCCACACCATATAATCCAGCAAAAAAGTTAGCTGTAAATATGATGCATACAATTGTAAAAACTGGTATAGCTACTGATTGCATCCCAGTAGCCAATCCTGTAATCATAATAGTTGCCGATCCTGTTTCACCACCTTTTGCAATTTTCTTTACAGGAGCACCTCCAGTATAATATTCTGTAACAAGTCCAACAATTATTCCTCCAATTGATCCAATTAGAACAGCTGCCCAAACACCCGATGAAACACCTAAATATTTAACTAGAAAGAATGATGCCACAATAAAAACGACTGCTGAACCAATAGTTCCAAATCTTAGAGCAATTTCTGGACTTTTATTAGAAAATAATCGAACCATTAAAATACCAATAATTGAACAGATAAGACCTAAAGAAGCTAGAGCTAAAGGCATTAACTGTAACATATATTGATCACCACCTAATTTTGTAATAGTAGCAGATGTCATTGATGCTGCTAAAGCAACAGAAGCTATCATTGACCCACAGTATGATTCAAATATATCTGAACCCATTCCAGCAACATCTCCTACATTGTCCCCGACATTATCTGCA
>MDSZ01039309.1_pt1 | contig 48169 bp, 27 predicted proteins | sample 811201 | NCBI WGS metagenome assembly MDSZ01 (sample SAMN05326647, study PRJNA326480) | marine metagenome | isolation source: seawater | place: Indian Ocean: North | collected 2010 | reverse complement strand
GAAGAAGAAGAACTTAGAAAAAGATTGGGACAAGAATATAAGATTCATCATTTAAGGATCCCATTTTATAGGTATAGAATGCACAACACAAACAAAACTAAAGAACCAGAGTATAAAACTTGGGAGATTTAATGGCTAAGAAAATTTTTATAACAGGGTGCGCTAAATCTGGTACAACTCTTTTGTTACGTATGTGTTTTGCATTTAAGGATACAGAAGTTTTGTATAGGCGTGGAGCAGAAGGTCACGAGTTGGATTTTCAAGAGTTTGTAGACTACGAACCAACACAAAAATTCACAATAGGCAAAAGACACCCTCCAGCTTTGTTAAGCACTATTCACAATAGAGACCTTGATCTGCAAGCTGGATCTGTAATCAAAAATGATATTAGAATAATTAACGTTGTCCGTGATGGTAGAGATGTTATACTTTCTGACGGAAATTACGTCAAGCCAGAGAGATGGATTGATTGTATTGAACAGAGGGATAAGGTAATGTTTGGCAATTTAATTGATTTAGAAATATCTTATGAAGATCTTGTTCGGAAGCCTGATGAAATTCAAGCACAAATTCAAGAGAAGTTCGGCATAGAGTCAGATAGTAAATTTTCTGATTACCCAGACTACGTTGAAGATTGGGTTTTTGATTGGAATGTTTCTGTTTTAGCTCGCGCAGGCAAAGGAAACGAAAAAGGTTATGGAAAAAGAAAAGTCAGTGACAAAGGTGTAGGTAAAGACCTGGAAGCTTATAAATCCATTTGCACATCAGAACAGTTGCCTGTGTTTGAGAAGCACTTGAAGAAATTGGGATACACATGAGAGCATTAGTTACAGGTCACGAGGGTTACATAGGTGGCAACTTTGTAAAGAAGTGGGAAGAAATGGGTCATGATTGGATTGGTTACGACATGAAGAGTAATCATGAATTTGATCTATCAAAATATGTAAAAGAAATTTATTTAAATCACAAAAATAAACCAATTGATGTTGTTGTTCATTTTGCTGCTATTCCAAGAGTTGCATTTAGTGTTGAGCAGCCTGCATATGTTATGAAAAATAATATTAACTCAACTACCAATGTTCTTAACTGGGCAAGAAGAAATAATATACCAGTAATATACAGTTCATCGTCCTCGGTGGTTGGTAATGGTAATGGGCCTGCCAGTCCATATGCTCTTTCAAAATATGTAGGTGAGTTAGAATCTTTGCTTTATAATCAGTTGTACGGTCTTAAAACTGTGGCTCTTAGATACTTTAATGTCTACTCTTATGATCAAGAAGCTGATAGTGAATATGCAACTGTGGTTTGCAACTGGAAAAAACATATCATGGAAAACAAGACACCGTTTATTACTGGCGACGGTGAGCAGCGAAGAGATATGACCCATGTTGATGATATTGTATCTGCCAATATTTTTTGTGCAGAGAATATTGATAAAGACGATCTCTGGGGTCACTGGTATGATATTGGCTCTGGAGAGAATATCAGTTTGAACGAATTAAAAGAAATTGTTCTTAAGCATTTCCCAGATCAGAAGTTTGACTATGTGGAGCCTCGTGCTGGCGATGTGATGTTTACAGAAGCTGATATTTCTAAGTTTAAATCTCACGGCTGGGATAGTAAAATAAGATTGCAGGAAGGTCTTAACGATGTTTTTGCAAGGCTTAAGGAGGAACTTAAATGAAGCTTGGGATTATTGGAAATGGATTTGTGGGCAATGCTATTGCTCATGCTTTCATACCATTTATGGAAGTAAAGATATATGACAAGGACCCAAATAAGTGTTCTGGAGAAGGCTTTACCCAGGGCCTCTGCGGAGTTGTAAATGATTCTGACGTTGTTTTTGTTTGCGTCCCAACACCAATGAGACAAGATGGTACGATTGACCTTTCAATTGTTGAGAGTGTTTTTGAAGATATAGAAACACTAAGAAAGCCTGAAGTTGAGTCACCCGTGTTTGTTCTTAAATCAACAGTAGTGCCAGGCACCACAAGGAAGCTTAAAGAAAAACACCCATCTCTTCCCATTGTTTTTAACCCAGAGTTTTTGACTGAGAGGCATGCAAGATTTGATTTTTTAAACCAGTCAAGGATTATTTTGGGTTTTGAGACTGATCTTGATGATGGAATGGATAATTTGACTGCTAATAAGGTAAGGGATCTCTACAACGCCAGATTTTCTGGAAGCAATTTCGTTATCACTAATTACGAAACAGCAGAAATGATTAAATATTTTAATAATTTGTTTTTTGCAGTGAAGGTGTCGTTTATGAACGAAATGAAACTTGTTGCAGATAAGTTGGGCACTATCAATTGGGATAAGGCTGTAAGAGGTTTTGTTTCAGATGGTCGTGTAGGTGACTCTCACATTAAGGTGCCAGGTCCCGATGGTAAGCCAGGTTTTGGCGGATCTTGTTTCCCAAAAGACATTAACGCATTTATAGCTTTTGCCGACTCTGTTGGGCTAGATTTATCAGTCCTTAAAGGAGCGTGGGCAACTAACTTAATAGTAAGACCAGAAAAAGACTGGGAAGATTTGAAAGGGAGAGCAATCTCAGATGACTAAAAGAGCGATGTTTATTGGTCGGTGGCAGCCATTTCATAATGGTCACAAGTGGTTAATTAATCAAAAACTATCAGAGGGGAAACCTATCTTGATCGCAGTTAGGGATATTCCACCAGATGAAAAAAATCCATTCACCACAGAGCAGACTGTAGAAATGATACAGAATGTTTATAGTGAACAGGATGTAGAAGTAGTTTGTATACCAGATATTGAAAGTGTAAATTACGGGCGTGGTGTTGGCTATGAGATCAACGAACATGTTCCACCTGAAAATATAGGGTTTATTTCTGCTACTGGCATAAGAAATAATATTAGAGAAAATAATAATTCATGGAGAGAGAACGTTGATTCTTCTATTCATGATTTAGTTGTAAAGTATTTAGGAGAGTAAAATGGCAGGTATTTTTGTACAGATGACAGGTATGAGCGGCGCAGGTAAGTCAACTATGACTTTTAAGGCGGCAGATGTACTTAGGGACATGGGTTATAATGTTGAGGTTATTGATGGTGACGAATACCGTGAGGGATTGTGTAGGGATTTAGGCTTTTCAAAGAACGACAGAAATACAAATATCCGTAGATTGTCTTTTGTTGGAAAGGTTTTGTCAAGAAATGACGTAATCTGCATTATGTCTGCAATCAATCCATATGACGATGTAAGAAAAGAAGTTAAACATAATAACAATCTCGCAAAAACGGTTTATGTAAAGTGTGACATTGACACACTTATCAATAGAGATCCAAAGGGCTTGTATGCACGCGCACTTTTGCCTAAAGATGATCCTAATCATATCCCTAATTTTACAGGAATATCAGATCCTTTTGAAGAACCAGATGATGCAGATTTAATTATTGATACAAGCGATATGAGTGTTGACGATTCAGTTGATGATCTTATTCGCTTCATACTAAGAAACACAGGAGATGTAAAATGAAACTTTCTAATCAGGCACTGGGCGCTGTAATGATGGCTTTGCAAAATAGTATTTTAAACGAAACAGATATTGTTCCAATTTTGAAATCTTTTAATTTTGTAGTTGGTGAGAATGAAGAATTGACTGTTTTAAATCCACCAACAGTTGATGTGCCAGATGGCTTTCTTGAAGAAAACACGAAAACTGTTGGTAGCGATTAGTGCCTATCTACACTTATAAGTGCACTAGTTGCGATCAAATTTTTGAGCATTTTCACTTGATGTCTGAATCTATTGATACTTGTCTTTTGTGTGGTGACAAAAACTGTATTGATAAAATTCCCTCTTTTTTGCTTGATTCAATTAAAAAGGAAGACATCAAGAAAGTTGGTGCTCTTGTAGAAAGCCACATTAAGCAAGTAAAAGAAGAATTGAAACAAGAAAAAAAACAATTAAGGAATAAACAGCTATGAGTTGGACACTTGTTTTGTTAATAGTTTCTTTAATTTTAAACTGTTTTTTAGCTTACTATTCAGTAAAAGTAGCTAGAAGATTATTAATTGCTAGTTCTAATATTGCGATGATGAAAGACTCTATAGCTTTATTTTTACAAAGTTTAGAAGATGTACATGAGTCTGAAATGTTTTATGGAGACCAGACATTACAATCCTTAATAGATCAATCAAAAGAACTAGTTTTAGACTTTCAACAGATGGAGGATATTTTCTCTATTGTTGAAGATAGCGAGGAAGGCAAGTTTGAGGAAGAGGAGACCGAGAACTAAAAATCATTATTTCACTAAGGATCATGAAAATGCAATTATAGCATATAATAATACTGATTGCCTTAATGAAAGAACACAGTTGTATGTTGAGTTTATTCAGCCAGCTTTTAGTGAGATGGTTGATAAAATAATATATACTTACAAGTTCACCAACCTACCAAATATAGATCCACTTAAAGAAGAATGCAAAGTATGGCTTACAACAGTTCTGGATAAATATAACCCAGATAAAGGCTCAAAGGCTTTTTCTTATTTTTCTGTGATTACTAAGCATTGGTTTATTCACAAGATTAAAAAGAATTCTAGTAAAACTAAAAAAGAGATAAGCTATGAGAATATGATTCAAGAATCAAATCATGAAAAGCTAATTGTAAATAAAAATTACTATATTGAGCAACGCGAACAGCAAGAATTTTGGTATTCCCTTATGAGCGAAATAAATAGATGGGACGGTCTCAATTTAAAAGACAACGAAAAGAAGGTTGTAGAGGCAATAAAGATACTGTTGAATAGCGCCGAAGATATTGAAATTTTTAATAAAAAAGCAGTATATCTCTATTTACGTGAACTTACGGGACTTAACACTAAGCAAGTAGTTAATAATCTTAACAAGTTGCGTGACAAATATCGTATTTTTAAAACTAAGTGGGATCGTGGCGACTATGATAGATTATAAATTTATCAAAAAACTATTTAATTTATATGAAAGATTTAAATGAATTTATAGAAAAGGCTATTGAGAATATAAAAGACGATAGAGCTGCAACTAAAACTCTTCTCACTACTCTCATGAAATACATGATGCATTCCGAAGATCGTCATGAAAAAGTTGGTATGGTTGCTGCAAAGTATGTTGAGACACTGCAAAGATCAAATGAACAGCTTGTTAAGCTTACTGCTATTTTACAAAAGCAGACCGCTGGAGATAACTCAATTACTGAAAAAGAAAAAGATGAGTTGTTTGATATTATACAAGCCTCGGAGGAAGAATAATGTCGGGTACGCTTTCTGAAGAAGACTTAAAAGAGCTGGCTAAACTTGCAAGTGCTGATTATGGCGTCCCTGGTCTTGGAAACGATTCACTCAGGGATGGTATCATAGTTGGCTCTACACCTGGTATAAGTTCACACGTAGACTTTTTTAACATGTCCCGCCAAGTTGCACACTTCGCTGCTACGGAGCATCGTCTAGATGATGGCTTTCGTGGTTTAAGGATGGCTAAAGTTTTGCACACTGAGATCAGAGAATTTGCCACCTGTCCTGATCAATTCATGATTAAAGAAATGTACATGGAATTACCTGAAGCAGACAGGCCAGCCATAGAAGATTTGGAGATACATTTGTTCTATGCCATTCCTTACGGGGGTGTTTCTTGCACAAATGTTCTTCCATCCTCACTGTTGGGTGTTCCTGGTGAAACAACTAGTGAGTCTTTTGATTATGAAAAAATTATAAATTATCCAAGATTTTATGCTTTAGGTAGTGATACTTTATTTGAAGGTGAAATAAATCCTGGTGATTATATTGAAGTAGAAATTAAAGATTATGTTGAATATTCTTTTGGGGTATTTAGAAGAAAGGCGGGTTCTGCTCCAATGATCACGGGTGGCGGCCCTGGCGGCGGCGGCGAAGCTGGCGGAGGCGGTGCTCCTGGAGAAGGTGTCCGTGCAGGCGCAGGAGTGTTTCAAGATTTTGGACCAGGGGGCAAGTTTGTTGATACGGGTGCCAAAATATCATATGAAATTGATAGTTATAGTCTTGACAATTCAGGAGGTTACGTTGGCTTGACATCTGGAAATGATTCTCTCTACACAGATCCCATACCCGATGCGATGGCTGCAACTAATGGTGCCTGTAATGGTAAAAGCAAATATGGAAAGCTTGAACAGAAATTTAGAGCAGACATAGCTCCTTATATGCACAAAGCTGTGAAAGAAATCAGAGAGCAAGGTGGGAGATATTATGGTGTTGGATCTTTTATGCAACCTGAGTGGAAAATATCTTGGGAGCATATGAGAACCAAGGGATGTATTAAAGGACTACATCATACGGGTAGAGCTTTTGACCTTCATACTGGTGCAGGTTGTATGTTAGACTATAAAGCATATCAATCACTTAAAAAAGCAGGCTTTAACGCAAATCTAACACCCGCATATCACTATTACATATCTCCAAATGGCCCAAGACGTTGGTCTGTTTACTTTTTATCAGAAGACCCAACAGTTCCAGACAAGACAATTTTAGCATTTTTTGCTCCTTGGGGCGGCGGAGGAGACATTTATTGTGAAAAAGTTACTGGTAGATTTGTTGATATGACAGCAATATTTGCAAAGCATGGATTTATTGTAATCAGGGCACACTCTGGATTGACTATACAGGATAATGTTGAAAAGGAGTGTATGGGTCCGAATGGCTCAGCCGCATTAAGCGAAGGTGGCAAAAAGAGCAGATTCACTACAAAGTGGTCTTCAGCATTTCAACATTTAGAATGGTGGCACTTTCAATTCACTGGAGATCTAGTTAAGCATAAGACACCGTATGGAGCGCAACTAACTGCTGTTTCAACTTTGGACTACATAAAAAAAAGATGGGGAACACCAGGACGCGTTGCATGGTGGTCAAGCGCTAGAAGACAGCGTTTAACTTGGGACTCTCCGAAAGCGACTTATCTATACGCATGGGGTTAGAATGGCATTAGCAAACGCACATATAAAGAATGTAAACTATGAGCACGTAGAAATTATTATTAGAGATGATTTCACTGGTGCCATAATAGGAAACAAAATATTTTTTGAAAAGCCCTCCGCTCTGTCCTTACAAACTGCCAGAGCGTGGGTAGAAGAGAGGTATTCTGCTGATAATATAACCATTACAACTGAAGGTTTTGAAAGCCCCTTGTCCTCAAAAGCAGTTAATGATGAGGGTATCGTAGTACAGAAGCCTGCACCATCAATGTCGCAACCTGAAACTTTTGAAGATTTTTTAAGCCAATATAGTGTCCCTACAAACACTGGAGAGGAGGTTGAGAGCGCGGTTGATTCTTATATGAGTTTTATGAGTGAACAAAATATGTCACTGCCACCCACAAACTCAGATGAGGCTAATTATATGTCTATGGAGCCAGAACAAGCCACAGGCATCTCAGATGATGAAAAAATACAAAGTCTACCAGAAGATGACCAAACAGACTTATTAAATGTAAAATCATTTCATGAAATATATGATAGATATTCCACAGATGGGGATAGCACCTCGCAGGTAGATGGTGAAGTTTCTGATGCTTACACTCCTGCACATCAGAGAGTTTTCAGAGATATGAATAACACTGATGGTCAGCTTGATAGAATTAATAAAAAAAGTGTTTATGATAATCCAAAAATTCCAAAAACTAGAAAACCAGCTATATCTCTAGCGGGATCAAACAAGGATGATAAAGCCAAAGTATCTAAATCAATTAACAGTAAACAGAGTTTAGAAAAAAAGGGCGTTGCGGGAGATGTTTTAGACGAGCCAGTCCCTGCATACAATCGTGCAAAATACGACAATATTATTCAAAATAAAAATAACGCTAGTATTGTTTTCACCAGAGATAGAAACACTAATTTATTATCTGGCTATGGTGGCAAGGGAAACACTGGTGCTGGCGCTATTGATATTGTTTGTGGTAGAATGGGAAATGACCCAAAAAAACTTAATGACAAAAACAAAGCAGTACAAGTAAATCCATTTTTTGTACCGACTGAAACTGACATGGGAACTTTTGTAGATTCTGCTAGGATTTACATTTCTCAAAAAGCAGATATTGATGATTATTTTAAATTGGTGGACGGAAGAGTCGGTAAAAGTGTGGAGAGATCAGCCATTTGCATCAAATCAGATGCTGTAAGACTAGTGGGAAATGAAGGTATTAAGCTTGTAACAAAGTCAGATCCAGTAAACTCAAAAGGTGGAAGAATTAAAAAAAACAGAGGTGTTGATATTATAGCTAACAATAATGACTCTAAGTTGCAGCCTATGGTTCTTGGTGATAATATGCAAAAATGTGTTGGAGAAATGGCAGAAATGATCAATAATTTAATTGGAGCTTTGCAAGCAACAATAAACAATGTTGCTCAACTTGATGTAGCATTGGCTAGTCATGTACACATATCGCCATTTTTTGGTGCTCCTACTTTACCATCCCCAAACGGTGCACCGATGTGTATAGCTTCATTGATTGAATTGGTTTCAGTTGAGAGTTTTTCAAGTGCTGCTCAAAAATGGAACGTAAATACATTTAAATGGAAATATTTAAAACAAGGTTCGCCTTTAACTATAAGAAGCAAATATAATAACGTAAACTAATATTATGATTAATGAAAAGCTTTTAAAATCTACAAAATTTAATTGTGCTTCTGGCATGTCAGGAGAACAGAAAACGATTGATTTTGAGTTGCCTCTCAATTCAGGCGACACTGGTCTTTCTGTCTTATGTTTAAAAAAGTTTTTCAATGCAGGAACAGGCACTACTTTTGACAAAAAATTAAAAAACAATTTATCAAAGTGGCAACTGCAAAATTTTAGACAAATTTGTTTAATAGCTGGATGGATTAACAGACAGTTTGTGGGTAGTGCCGAAGATGTACCAGAATTAGAATTTGAAATAGGAAGTTTGCAACCTGCCACTTTTGTTGCGATGAAAATCGCAGGAAGTGGTGCGATTAGCTTAAGTAATCTAAATGAACATTATGATGGCTACGCTGTTGTGGATGGAGATTATTTAATAAAAATATCAAACATGTTTGGCTTTTCTTTGCAAGAAGTTGTATCAGAAAACCCCCAGATAGAGGATATTAATCTGATAAGAGTTGGAGAAAAGATTAATATTCCAGATCATAAAATAGTAGTGGAAACTTACAATGAAATCAATTTCAATGAAGCTGTATCAAGAGCTTACGAAGAATTAGAAAACACAGAGGCTGAACAGCTAGCACTTTCGCCAGATAAAGACCTTTTAACAAATATTCCACTTTCTGATGCTGTAAATGAACCGTACAAAGATTCTGAATTTTACTATTCCATATGGGATTCTAAAATGACTAGATCTAATATTAAAAATGGCTTAGAACAATTTATAAAATCAAATTCTTCCAAAGCTCTTAAGATGGGGACAGTATCTTTATTTTCTTTTTACTCAAAAAAAACAACTTGGGAGATTGATCTTCGGACTAATTCTGGCAGCAAGTTTACTAATTTTTTGAAAAAGCAAGGTCGTCTTGAGGAAGGTGTTGATGTATACCAAGCAACTATAGAACCAATAGATCCCATTGAGGCGTTAGGTTTAAATGCAGGGGTTAATAGGGTTGACCTTTTATCGTTTCAAGATTTAACTGAAGGCGTAACTCCAGACTTCGCATCAATTGCTAAGGTTGTTATGCCAGAGCTTAAACCAAGATCAACTTTTAAATTTATTATTGCAGTAAGAGCAGAGCTTTTTGATGCCATACCAACAGAACACAAGACTGTATCTCAGCAAAAAAAAGCTGGTAGTGTTAGTAGTAATACGCCAGCTTGTTCAGATGAAGACCTCTTGACTATGACAGATAATTTTGATCTAGGTGATAATGATTTTGAAAATAGAAAAACTAGATTAAGAAGCATGAGGCAGTTGGCAAAATTAAAACAGCTAAATTCAAATGAACAAATAACACCCGACATACAAGAACAAATTGATCAAAGGGTCAGAGAGATTAACAAAGTAGAGCTAGCTGAGTTTAAAGAAAAGTTAGAAGACTTGCCTTTCGTTGTCTATTACAAAATATCTGAATTAGAAAAAGATATAAAGTCAGTGCATAGAATGATGACATCATATAATGAAGTTCTGGAGCAAGCTAAAAGTTTCGGTGTTTCAATGTCGCCAGATGTATCGTTAAAAGATGAGGCTGACAATTTGCTATCCACAGTTAATGCGATCAAAAAACTAGGCGGATATAATGATGTTGAAATATCTGAAGAAAATTTAGATACTCTAATAATTTCTTATAGAGTTATAACAAGCGGCCCTGAAGATAATCAAAAAATTGAAGGACTTGAAATAAAAAGCGTTTCAGTTTTAAAAATAAATCCTGGTATCAAAGTTTTTGATGCAGGTATTGGCAATTTTTTAAAGTCATCACCAATGACTTCAAGAACTACAGTTTCATATTTGGCGCTTCTTAATATAATCAAAAAAGATGCCGCTAAATTTAACTCTGTAAAACTACAGGGTGCCGATATTGATAGGGCTGATGTTCTGGCCTTTATTTCTTTATATCATCTGCCTAAACCAAAGATAGATTTTTCAGCATTGGATGTTGATTTCAATAAAGTTTTTGGATCTACTATTGAGGATTTTGATTTCTCAGTAAATAAAATTAAAAGTTTATCAAGCAATTTGAAACTAAACTACAATCTAACTAATAATATTGGAATCATGGACAAGATTAAGTTAAGAACATTTGAGGTTGAAAAGTTTAGAGAGTTTATTATAACCGACAAATTGCCAATAAATATCAATTTTGGTAGTTTAGATGAACTATTCACTGAATTTTTTGATCGTTATGATATGTTATCGTTATTTGTTGATTTTGGGCAGATGGTGCCAGATTTTAAAGTTTGTGAACCAGAGTGGGATTTTGATTTTAGCGTGCCTAAATTACCAAGAATGCCAACATTTGACCCGATAGCATTTATAGTCAGACAACTCAATCTTGCAATACAAGACCTTTTGCTTTCAATATTGTCTTCAATTGTTAAAATGATTTTAAAATTTTTGAGTAATAGCTCAAGTCCAGTATCTGGTTTAGAAGACTTTTCCCGAAAAGCAAACATGGAGGATATTTTTCCAAACGATGACATTTATGAGTTTGGAGATCCAGATTTAAAAGATCGGGTAACTTCTAAGTTTACTGATATGTCCACGAGAGGTATCATTGGCAACCCTGGAGTTGTTAACAGGATGAGAACTGCTGGTAAGAAACTAGGACTATCTCCTGATGCAATTGGTGAGTTACCTAAAATGTTTGAGACAATAACAAATACTTGCACACCACAGGAAATTGCTGACCTATTAAATGGAGACCCAACACCAGAGGTCAGCAAAGTCGTTTTAAATGTCACTAAAAAAACTTGTGGAAGTTTATCTAGAAAAATAAACGATACAAGTGATATTATCAAAGTTTGTAAAGCAGTTGGTGATCTTGTTAATCCATCAGTTATGGACAAATTAAAAACTTTTAGTTTTGGTGCACCATTTTCTGAAATTGAAATCCCATGTCCAGATGATATTGGTGTGTTGAATAGTGACAAGCAAATTAGAGATACGCTTGAAAGACTAGACGCATCTGAAGAAGAAGTTAATAGAGCCGTCGCTGATGCAAAAAAAAGAAGAGATTCAATCAAAAACTTTTTTACAAAAAACCCTGTAGCTGCACAAATGCCTGGTGGTAAAAATGGACTCGCTGGTTTGCCTAGTCCTTACGAAAACGAAAACATGAATCGTTTGACTGAGTTGGCTGCCGAGGGTGTGTTTGGAAATGTAGAGGCTGTGTTTATGAGCGAGATATCAGGGTTTGTACCGCTTCTATACAGGGCTCAGACTAGATTCCTTACGGAGGACGACCATGACTTTGACCATGTTGGTATGGCAGAATATCAATATGTAAAGAATCAACTTGATCGTTTGGGCGATACTACTAGTCCCATATATAAACCAGGTGTAATAAACTTTAAATCTACAGATGCAGACGGTAGACCCACATCTCCAGTGGTTAGATCCGTGGAACAGGGTCCTGAATTTGATCTTGCAGATAGGGTTGATTCTAGTTTGTTGCAGCAAATACTAATGAGACCAATGAACAACACTAGGCAGTCACTAGAAGTGTTTCCTGATTTTTACAATTATTTAAACAATCCACGAACAAATTTTGTAGGAACTACAGATGACAACTTGCAGTTTTTGATTAAAGGTGTAACACCAGCACTTGACACCGATATAATCAATTTTGCTGAGAGGGGTTACGATAACAAGAAATTTAACGTTAAAATAGCTGATAAGTTTTATTATCACACCCCAGTAGATTGTTATGATGTCACTAGAACGCCTAGAATTTTTGAACAACAAGAAGAAAGTGGTATGCAAACATTTAAATACAATCAAGATTTAAGTGAAGAGATGTCTAGTTTAATTGAATCAACAAGCCCAGGGTTAGATTCAGATGTTAAAAAGCTATTGAGAACAGAAGCTTTTGCTAAGTTGTTGTGTGATTCAGTATCAAAAACAGTTCAATTAGCTGAACAGAGAAGAAATGTATTTAACGATAACAGTTCTCCAGAAGTTGACACTTACTACAAAAACAATTCTAGGTTTACAGATATTGGTTTTAGCAGAAACAATCAAATATACACAAGTGTCATAGGCAAAAAATTTGATGTTGATGATGGCGACACGGCAGAATTTAATGCAGGTCAGTATGCTTTTACTGCACAATATATTATGGATCAAATCGCACAAAGTGTTGCTAAATCAAAGTTTTTTAACAAGCAGGAGTTACAGCTTTTATCTGAAAAAATTTCTTCCAAGTATATAGAAGATTTCTCAAACGGTATTAGATGCCTAAAAAAGACTAAAGGAGTTATAGATTTTGAGGAGGTAAGAAAGTCTGCTCTGCAAGATTACAAAGATTCATTATCTAGAGAAGAGTTCAATCCATTAAATAGAGACTTCTCAAAACCTGGACCACTAGAAGAAAGTTTTTCAGACCAACTTGTTTTTATTTATATCAAGACGTTTGTAGTAGAGTTTGCCTTAAAGTCAATTTTTATTTCATCTCGTTTTAGTTTAACATACATGTTGGAACAAAAATTTATATATGACTTTTTTGTTGATTATATGATTCAAACCTTAGAAACTGAATTTAGTAATTCAAACAGATATAAAATTAATTTTTACGATCAGATAAAGAAGATTGCTAATTTAAAAGATGAAAAAGAGGCTATTTCTTCTTTGGTTGCAAAAATATTTACAAGTACTAAAAATGAAATTGAAAAGATTACTAATGAATTGTTTGAGTCTGATTATACATCATTCCATGAGCAATATTTTAACGATTTATCAAACGGAATAACATCTGTGCCTAAATTTGTACCTTATGGTTATAGTAGTGTTGCCCGAGGCGAACAAAGTTACATTTTAAAATCTGATGATAAACAAGAGTCATTTAGTAGCAACGAAAACTTAGATGTAATTCTCAATCAAGAACTAAAGAAAAATTCAGGTTTTTTTATGCTAGAGTATTACTACAAAATTCACAATCCAAAGGCAAATGATCCTAATTATGTTTCAAAGTGTTTGGGCTACTATCGCAAAGCATTTCCAGATGCGAATGAGGGGGCATGGCCTTTTCTATATAGGTCTGGACAATCAGAGGATGACTCTTCAGATTCTGGTGGTGAAATACATGTAGACATCCAGTGCATGGCAGCACAAAGAATGGATCAAGATACTTTTAATCGTTTTGTTAAAAGGGTTGACACTTCTAGATTTGATAACAGTTTAACATATGTTTATAATGATAGAACATATGATACACCATATGGATTAATGAAAAAATATTTAAGAGTCGGTATTAGAATGGTGTATGTTAGCGGAAGAAATCAGCAGGGATATGAAACAGCGTTATATGCAGATGGACCCTCAACGTTTGGCGAGGCCAATACTGAGAAGGCTGTGCTTGCTTATTTAGGTCTTGGAAGGAGGGACCTTGCAGAAGTTGCAGCAAGTCTTAATTTGCTAACGTGGCCGTCTTTATACGATCAAGTAAAATTCAGAAACCCTTTGGTCCCAAGTAGTATAATAACTGGCGAGAGAACGCCTGAGTGGAGACCAATTTCAAACTCAATGAAACTTGGACCAGTGAAATTTCATAGGCACTACAAAGAGAATAATCTGGCAGGTTCTAGCAACAGCAGCACATCAGCAACGGTTTTTGACATACAAGCTTCATTTAATAATTCTTTTGAAGTTGCAAATCATGAAATATCAGTTGATTGTTATGATGATATTGGTAATGATTCTGAGACCCGCAGCGGTGTTAGATCTGGCACATACCCAGGCCAGGTTTTTATTACGGCTTATAGAGAAAAGCTTTTTGAAGAATTTCTTGGGCTGGAAAACAAGGGCGTAACTTACGGCACTGCTAAATTAAATAAAGCTAAAATAAAATCACAAAATATTAAAGTATTGTTCAACGACATTTTTCCGCTTGATAGAATGGCCTCCATGTATTTTGTTAATGAGCACGGGTTCTTTGACTCTACCGATAGATTTGCAGATCTGCTTGGCGGCACTAGAGGTGCGATAAGAAGCACTTACAGGATTCTCAAAAATAAAGGATCAAATACCAACCCTGGAGAATTTGGTATAGGTGACAAGACTCAAGTGCCTGCAGCAGAGTCATATTCAGTTATAGAGTCAAACATGACTTCTAATGGTCCATCTGGTGATGTAGCTAACAATTTAATGGGTGATTTTGCACCACAAATAGCAAAGGTCGTCGCGCAGACCCCAATTACCTTGATAAGAGGTCTGGCAAGCTCTTTAGATCCAGGTTATGCAAAGATGAATCAAATAGCTTCTGAAGATCCGTGTGTTTTAAGAGATGGTGCTGGTATAAGATCTCTTAGAATGCCAATGTATACTTTTCCAAACAAAACTATAAACTCAGGACTAAAAAGCGATCAATACATCCCAGTTACCGTTGGTGCACCTGTAGATGTTGGTTTATCAATTGCACTGATGAGTAATATATTTACTTTTCCTTTTGGAGTGAAAGGCCTTACAAACTCGCTAACACACACATTTAATGCTATATCAGGTGATTCATCAAGTAAGGCATATGGTCTACCACTAACACCACTCGGCCTTTTGGCTTTGTCTTTGCCTCACTTGTCTGGTGAAGATCCGAACAAGAAGAAGAGGGAAGCTAACTGTCCAGCAGGTTCGGGAGATCCAATACGTGATACAAAAGGGAATATCATAAATGGTGATGGACAAAAGATGGAGCTTCAAAGATGCGAAGACGACACTAAAGAGGAGGATTCATAATGGCAGGTATAGGCCCAAAACTACCGTTGCAGTTTGATAACACTGATGGATACAGATTAACTAAAACTATAAATGAACAAGTTCGTCAAAATTTAAAAAGTTTGGTTTTAACAGCACCAGGTGAAAGAGTTATGGACCCCAATTTTGGCGTAGGCATAAGAAATTATTTATTCTTACAAGTTTCAGAGGGTGTTGTTGGAAAAATCAGATCAGAAATCAAAAGACAGGTTAAAAGATATATGCCGTTTTTGCAAATTATTGATGTTGAAATAAATTCTCCTGATGGCACTCAATTTACTGATGACAACATGTTGGGAGTAAATATTAAATATAAATTTTTACCCACTGATGATTTAGATACTCTAACAATAAATTTAGCTCAAACTAATTATTAGTGAGGAATTCACATGTCAAAAAAAATTGTTCCAATAGATTATACTTCAAGAGATTTTGATTCAATTAGAAAAAGTTTAATTGAGCACGCAAAAAGATATTATCCGACAACATTTAAAGACTTTAACAAAGCTGGTTTTGGCTCTCTGATGATTGACACAGTTTCATATGTTGGTGATGTCTTGTCTTTTTATTTAGACTATCAAGCAAATGAAAGCTTTATGGAGACGGCTGCTGAGTATCAAAATGTTATAAAATTATCCAGAGCTTTGGGGTACAATTTTAATCAATCCATGTCATCTTATGGTTTGGTTGATTTTATAGTTAAGCTACCAGCTAGAAAAAGCGACGGTAGTCCTGACTACAGATACTTTCCAACAATAAAGGCTGGCTCTCAAGTTTCTAACGATGAGGGCGCAACTTTTACTTTACTTGATGACATAAGATTTTTAAGATCTAGCACAGTCACAGTTTCTAATGTTGATGGTTCTGGTTTGCCAACTCACTATGCAGTAAAAGCAGCAGGCAGAGTTGTCTCTGGTATAACTAAAACGATTGTAAAGCCTGTTGGCAATTTTAAGAAGTTTTTCAAGGTAAATGTCGTAGACACTAATATTGCAGAAATATTGTCAGTGGTTGATTCTGAGGGTAATGAATATTTTGAGGTAGATAGCCTATCTCAAGAGGTTGTTTATCGCCCTATCTCAAATCCTTCTTATGATTCAACATCTAAAAACGATACAGCTAATTTAATAAGAAAAGTGGCAGTTCCAAGAAGGTTCACTGTGCAACACAATAGGAATGTCTCAACAATTCAATTTGGTCATGGATCTCCACTTCCTGATATCAGTGGGTCTGTTCTTGATCCGTCTAAGGTGGTCATGCGCCGACATGCAAAAACATATTATTCTGATTCAACATTTGACCCAGTTAGACTAACTAACAATGATAAAATGGGTATAGCACCAGCAAACACTGAACTCACAATTAGATATAGGCAAAACACGCAAGAATTTGTAAACGCTTCAGTTATGAGTATTAAAAACAAGGTGTCTGTTAATGTTGAGTTTGAAAGCGAAACAAACTTGGATCAAAAAGTTGTAAGCCAAATGATATCAGCTATGGAGGTTTCAAACCCTGAACCTATTACAGGAGACATATCTTTACCAACCGTAGACGAAATAAAAATGAGAGCCAAAGGTGCTTTCGCTTCTCAGTCTAGAGCGGTTACTAATTTGGATTATGTTAATATGGTCTATTCAATGCCAAGTAAATTTGGTGCTATAAAGAGATGTGCAATTTTTAAAGACAGTGATTCTTTCAAAAGAAACTTAAATTTGCATGTTATCTCTCAAAATGAGCAGGGTCATTTGAGCGAAACAAACAGAACTGTTAAATTTAATTTAAGAACTTACTTAAATGATGCTAGAATGATTAATGATACAGTTGATATTTTAGACGCAATTATTTACAATTTTGGCGTCAATTATGATATTGTTATAAGAAGGGATGCTTCAAGTCACGAAGCTATCTCAAATGCAAATAGAAGGCTGAGGTCTTTGTTTGCTGTTAAGATGGATATTGGCGAGCCTTTGTATATGGGAAATATTTATAGTGAGTTAAAAAAGGTTCCTGAAATACTTGATGTGACTAATTTAACTATCGTCAATAAAAACGGTATAGGTTATTCTAGAAATACATTTAGTGTATCTAACAATACCTCATCTGACGGAAGGGTTGTTAATTTACCTACACGAATTGGTATTTTTGAATTAAAATATCCCGATAGAGATATTAAGGGTACTGTTATCTAATGGCTATAAAGAGATTTTTCTGTAACGCTGACAACACAATCACCAATGCCTTTAAGTCTAATCTTCAAAACAGAGGCACGGGCTCTAACATGGGTGCATCTGACATATTGGAAGTTTTTTCTATTTTAGGTCAAGAGTCATCAAGTTCACTGGAGCAAGCCAGAGCGTTATTAAACTTTCCAGTATCAGACATACTTCAGGAAAGAAATCTTGGAAATCTTCCAGTTTCTGGCAATGTAAAATTTTTTCTTAGAGTCTTTAATGCCCCACACGGCCAAACGCTACCTAAAAATTTTGACATGGCAGTATTGCCAATTTCTAAATCTTGGAATGAGGGCACTGGCTTGGACATGGAAGAGTATTCAGATGAAGATATTTCCAACTGGGTATTTGCTTCAAACACAAAAGTTCCAAATATAACTGATATTAAATTTTTGAATGCTACAAAAGGAAATTTAAAGCACAAGTATATTAGTCTTTATGATGCAACCAACAGAAGATTTAACTTTGTTTTTGAGACTGATGGTGTAGGTCACTCATTGGCACTGCCTGGTAGAGAGATCGTAATTCCTTTCACTGGCTCCATAACACACGTCAGACAGATGGCTAGAATTTTTAGTGGATCTATTCATACTGGAGTAACAGGCTTATCTGCTTCCATATCATTTGAAGATACTACTGATTCAACTGGGGCGACTGTGAGAATAACTACTACTGGCTCAGCGGGTCAGTCTGGATCTTTCCAGGGCACTGTAAACACTGCACATGCAACTGTTACAACAGTTCAACACGGTGGTCGCGATAGGTGGACAACTCAAGGTGGTGACTTTCATGAAGTTGGGTATACTGCTGGTAAAAATTTGCCACACTTCAAGCAAAGCTTTGTAAAGGGCACTGAGAACTTAGAAGTTAACATCACACCTCTTGTTGAAGAGTGGATTAAAGGTGAAGCAGGAACTGACCCTGAAAGAAAGAACTACGGTGTCCTACTCAAGATGTCAGGCGCTTTTGATGATGGTAGTAGAAATAGATCGTATTATACCAAAAAGTTCTTTTCTAGGACCACAGAGTTTTTCTATAAGCGACCTATGATTGAAGCACGCTGGGATGATTCTATTGGAGATGATAGAAACAGTTTTTACATGAGCAGCTCTTTAATGAGCGGTGAAGACAATTTAAATACCTTGTATCTTTACAATATTGTAAGAGGTCAGCTTAAAAATATTCCAGTGCTCGGCGCAAATTCTGGTAGCAACAGAGGTCATACCACTATACACCTTCAGGTTTTTCCGTCTGGTAATATTAAAAACAAAGTTATTAAAGCTAAATCACTACCGATAGGTGGTGGTGTAACAGTCAATAACGCCACTGTTGTTACGGGTGGTTGGGTAAGCACTGGTATTTATTCTGCTTCGTTTGCTTTCACTGGATCTGAGAAAGAGATTTTTGAGGTTTGGAGTAAGCCAACAAAAAGACCACAGGGCATTCAGCTTGTTACTGGCTCTGTCTTTAAGGTTAAGAAGCACAGTGCAAGTGATTACAATGCCAGTGGTAGATATGTAACCAGCATAACAAATCTTAAGTCTACATATGCACAGTCCGATAGAGCTAGATTTAGACTGTATGTTAGACCAAAAGATTGGCAGCCAAACATTTACACTGTTGCATCAAATAAGGCTGAAAACTATACGATTGAAGACGGTTATTATAGAATTTTTAGGATCATTGACACACTAGATGTCATATCTTTTGGAACTGGAAGTGGTCAGCAAGGTAAGTATACAAAACTTTCCTATGATAAAGAGGGCAATTATTTTGATATGGATATGTCTAATTTTGAGTCTGGCTATTCATACGGCATACAGTTTATGTATGATGTTAACGGAAGACAGGTTATACAGGATAAGATTTTTAAGTTTAGAGTTGAAAGGTAATGAGTTTAAAGAACTACTTTAAGACAAAAAGTGTTAAAGGACTGATCAGCATTGCAGATGCAAATGAGGATGTAGAGTCCATTGAATACATTGAACAGTACATAAAAGATAAATATAAGTACGAAAATGTTCTTGATTTCTCTACGGCGTCAAACTTTGCCATTTTCGGCTCAGCAAGAGAATATTATGATTTTGCAATTGACAATATACAAAACAATTATCCATATGATGGCTCAGCAAAAGAGAAGCTTGAATGGGCAAATCTTTCTAACCCTTTAGATCTTTATATTTTTGACAATGAATACCCCAGAACTAACGGGCATGTAATTTTCAATTTAGGTTCTGTGTCGGTTGCTGCTACTTCTGGTTCAGCAAACAACCACAGAAGGCCTACTAAAAAAGAATATATCTATTTTGTTGGTGGGCCAAATGTTGGCAACACCTGGGACACTGGAAGCTATAGAGGCTCTAATCTTGAAATAAACGGTAATAAAGGTAACACTGTTGAGTTTTGGTTAAAGAAAGATGGCTTTAGTACTAGCAATAGAAGAGAAGTTCTTCTAGATGTTTGGTCATCTGGTTCTCTATCTGATCATCATTCTTATGGTAGATTTACATTAGAGCTTGATCAAGTAAACCACGCAGCGAATAAAAGCCCTTTTGTTCTAACCTTTAAATCTGGATCTTCAGGTGTCCATCAAGCACAAATTGGTGCCGTGCAATTAGCTGCTAGTGCCTCCGATAATTCATGGCATCACTACGCTATTACCATACAAAACACTGGTAGCACTTTATCCGTTAAGACTTATGTTGATGGTAAGCTAAACCACTCTACAATGACTGGTTCAAATGTTGACAGCACACACAGAAAACTAATTGGTGTTATAGGTGCCCTATCAACAGCTAAAGCAGGTCAAGGCGAATCAGAAGATCCTCCCTACAATACACCAGGTAACTCTAATCTTGGTTGGGGTAAACTATCTGGATCTATTGATGAATTTCGTTACTGGAAGGTAATGCGTAGCAGTAAAGATATATCTAGAAATTATTTTACACAAGTTAATGGTGGTACAAACACCGATGAGTCAAATACGAAACTTGGAGTTTATTTTAAATTTAATGAAGGCATAGCTAGGACCAATGCAGTTGGTAAAGTTATTCTTGATTATGCTGGTAGATTATCTAATGGTACTTTTGTCAATTATACATCAAGTAATAGAAGTGTTGATTCTGCAATTGTTCAATCTGGGAAGGCTACTAAGGAGTTTCAAGATCCAATTATTCAAACAGACAATGCTAGATTAATAAACTTCAAAACATCTAAAAAAAATGAGGGTCTTGAAAGAGACTTGTTTAATTCTTCTGCCCTCATAAACTCTGTTCCAGCCTGGATTTTAGATCAAGATGAAGAAGATGGCGGTCGCGGCAATACAAGAAAATTGCTTCAAATAATTGGCAGCTACTTTGATATCTTATATGCACAAACTACAAAAGTCGCTCAACTAAAGCACATATCTTTTTCAGATTACGATGAAAAGCCATTCCCGTTTATGCAGCAATTGCTGTCTTCTTATGGTCTTGATGTAGACACAATGTTTTTAGACGCTTCAGTTTTAGAAACCTTTAGTGATAGAACCGAAAAAATTAAATTTGAAAACAAGCTGCATGATGTTAAGAACATGATCTATAAAAACCTTTACAATTGTTTGGTTCATATCAACAAAGCTAAAGGCACAGAAAAAGCAATAAGAAACATCCTTAGAACTCATGGTGTAGACGAAGAATTAATTGAGTTAAAAACATATTCAGATGGTGCAACTTACGAAATTAAACCAAATTATCGTGCTGATGTTCATAAGAGCAACACGATTAACTTCCATAGAACAGATAATCAGCGGGCAACTATTTTTCAATATAGTTCTAGTTTTGGGCTTGGCTCTAAATCTACAGAATTTCCAGTTAGAGGATACATAACTGGGTCTCAACAAAATATTTCAACTGAAGGATTATCATTTACCACAGAAGCTGAGGTTTATTTTCCAATTATCTTTGATCCAAGTGAACATTCAAAATTTATTGAAACACCACTAACCTCTTCTATCTATGGCGCACATACTATCAATCAAGCTATATCAGGAGATAATCTTAATTGGACAACTTCTACTAAGGACTTAGCGAGTTTTAATGTCCTTGTATCAAAAGAGAGTGTAAATTCTAAAAATGCCAGATTCCAGCTAACATCTAGATCTGGAAAGATTGCATTGCAACAGTCTAAATTGTTTAAGGATGTATACTCAGGCAAAAAATGGAACCTGGCATTTAGATTGAGACCATCTGGTAGTAGTTTTTCTAGCTCTATCGTTAGTGGTTCAGTAAGCAAATATATTGCTGAACTTTTTGGTGTTCAGGTTGAGGGCGGTATTGTACAGGATAAGTTCTTACTATCTCAAGTTCTTAACAAAACAGACGGCGAACATTTTCACAAGTTTTCAAAAAGAGTGTTTGCAGGTGCTGAAAGAAACCACACAGTAGGTGCAGTCGTTAGGCCATCTGATGTTCAAATATCATACTTGAGACACTGGCTAAATTATCTTGACGACGATACTATAACTCAACATGCGATTGATGCAAAGAATATTGGTATCAAAGATGCAACTAGAAGAGCGTTCTCTACCCAGCCTAGCATTGATACTGATATTTTAAACATGGACACCCTAGCTTTAAACTGGACATTTGAAACCATTACTGGTTCAACTGCTGGTGGTAATCTTGTTATATTGGATGCTTCATCAGGTTCTGCTAAGAAAGTTTCACAGTTTGGTCAATTAGGGCAAGTTCTTGGTTACAACCATCCTGGTAGAGGTTTTGGTTTTCCAGCTAGTTCAACTGCAAGTGTATTGACTCAATATTTTCCTACCTATAGAGAGACTGGTTTTGAAAATATTAAATCATCAGATATGATTCAGGTATTGTCAGAGGATGACCAAACTTACACCAAAGAATCTAGACCTGTAGACTACATGTTTGTCTTTGAAAAGAGTATGTATAAAGTTATTTCGCAAGAAATGATTGATATGTTTTCTACGATTGAGGAGTACAGCAATCTTATAGGTGATCCAATAAATCGGTATAGGCCAAACTATAAAGCCATGGAAAAAGCTCGTTCTAAGTTTTTTGAAAGCGTAGAAAATGTTCCAAGTTTTGAAAGATTTATGGAATTCTATAGGTGGATAGACACCTCTCTTTCTTCAATTCTTGATCAGTTTGTGCCCGCGACTGCTAAAAAATTAAGTGGTATTAGAAACATTGTTGAAAGTCATGACCTTGAGAGAAATAAATACTGGACAAAATTTCCAACCCTTGAAAAGAAACAGTCAGATCCATCAGCAAACATACTTGGTATTAATGAGTTACTTTATGATTGGGAGCATGGACACGCGCCTTTAACCACAAACCCAAGAAACAATGCAGTTCCTGGTGGTGACAATAATTGTTTGTGGCGACGGGACAGAGCTATTCGCACAACTGATGCACAGGTGTTTGGTAAACGTCCAATAAATGAAAAATCAATTCGCTTTGCCTCTAATGGTGATGCTGTTTCAATTCCAGATTCAGATGCTTTTAGTATAGGTGATGGAACTTCAGACTCACCATTCTCATTTTCTGCCTGGGTTTACATTGGGGATGTCTCGGCTGATTCAGGTGTTTTTACATCAAAGCGAGACTCTGTTGCTGGTACTGCAGAATATTTCTTTGGTCACACCTTGGGTAACATAAATTTGTTTATCTATGATGGTAACACGACAAACAGATTAAAATATGTTAGTACTGGCAAGCTTTCTTCAGCAACATGGCATCATATTGCGATCACTTATGATGGCGGCGCAACGACGCCAAAGCATAATGGTGTTAATGTGTATGTTGATGGTGCTGTTTTTGCTGGAGCTAAAAGTACAGATGGCACATACGTTGCATCACATAACACTGCAACAGAACCATATATTGGTGCAACCAAGAACCCAACAACAAATACATTTGAAGATTTCATAGCAGACGTTGTATATTTTGATAAGGCTCTTACTGCGGCAGAAGTCAGCGAGATAAGAAACGGCGGCAAGGTTTATGATATGAATAAATTTTCTGCCATTAATAATATCATCGCTTGGTATAAGATGGGTGACGATTTAGATGCAACAGGCGCTGGCGGTATTAAGGATTATATAAACACCAACCACGCAACACTTATAGGTGGTGCTGCAATAGTAGCACAGAGTCCTGCTAGCGATACATACAGAGTCCCACTTACTGGTTTAAATAGAAACAGAGAAACAATTAGAAGAATTGCAAATACTAGCGTCTCAGGCTCTACTTATGCAATCAGAAAATTGACCAAGCCTTATAAGTTGGAAGCAGGCTTTCAGCATGTTCTTCATGGTGGTGATAATTTCCATCTTAACAAGAAGAAAGATTTTTTCAAGGCTACAACAAATCCTGGTAGTGAAGATTTTATATCGGTTACTGCATCAAATATCAATGTTGATACTTGCCCTGATGTTCACGTACCAAGATATCGCTTAGAAGGTGGGCAGGTATTTGAAAAGAAGCGATATGGCGGCGAAGCTAACATAAGCGACACTAATAGAGATCATGACATAAATACGGTATTACCATTCAGTTTGTATACCAGCTCTATTTCAAACCCTGTTGGTTATCAAAAGTTTATCGCTGATGAATTCAAAAAGGGTGTGGACATAACCAATCTTCACAATGATTCATATGGTGATGATAGAGAGATTCCTGTTCAAGGTCCTTTTCAACAGCAGCATGTAGGTGGGCATTTTCATAGACACCTTGCAATGAACACTGGCTCTAATCTACATCGTAGAGGTGACAGGAGAGAAGCATTTTTTATTACTGCTTCAAACGGTCAGCTTCTTGTTTTGAATCCAGATATGGCAGGGCGCCTTGGACCTGAAAAATTTAACACTTCTTTTACTGGTAGTTACGCTGGTCGTGTAAATTTTATGAGAGAACCTCTTGCCAAGCGACCTGTTAACATTAGAAACATCAAAACTACAACAGGTAGTATGCACCTCGGCAATTACCAACATGACTACCAAGTTGTTCTTGGAACTTCAGTTGAGATGTCAAAAGATCATCTGGTTGAAAATATTGATAAGAAGTACAGTGTGGACATGTTCTTGTCTCAGTCTTCTGATCTAGGTGGTTATATCACGTTGAAACTTGGGCTAGATTCTGAGTTCTCATCCTCTTATTTTTACGGGTACAAAGATAGGGTACGTCCAGAGAGGGAGGTCAAGAAACATCTCATTACAAGCCGATTCTCGGCCCCTGGTGGGCCTGAAACAGCAGGTAATGCACACGGTGGTGCACACTTGGATGTGGCAACAAATCAATTCTCTATTTACAATTCTTTGAATTATAGAAATCTAAATACTAGATTGATGCTTGATGTTTTTTCAAGCGAACGTCAAGAGGCGTTCGGACACAGGTTTAATAGCTCTATAACTTCGTCTACACCGACTGCTAGCTTTCACAAAGTTAACAGGAATAATAGATATGCTGGCAATTTTAATAACGTCAGTATAAGTAACCCAGGCGGCGGTGAACATGATATTTATATTAGGTCTGATAATCAGTTTGTTCAGCATCAGATTCCTCAATCTGATTTAGGATATTCTTGGATAAGAAATTCTACGATTGATACCACAGGTAGTTTTAGAGGTCACCAGAGCAGGTTTACGCATCCTGTTGGGCTAAGCAACGAAACAAGTTCGGCACCTCTTTTTGTTTCTGCTAGCGATATAGGGTCTGTGGCGACAAATGCAGGTATATTTGGATCGGACCCTAGCAATAACTACATTCGCTCCCCACAAAGGTTGGTGCTTTTTAACAAAGACTTTGTTTTAAACGGTGGAACTATTAGTATTGGTGGTACCAAACAATTGAGTGAGTTTGAGGCTATAGACTTTGCTGGATTAAATTCATATATTGTTGAAAATGTTGATACGTCCACAAACACTCAAGGTAATGAGCAAAATGCTGATGATATTGATTTAACTGTAACAACTACAGCTTATAGCACTGGAATTTATAGACTTTCTCCATTCACGTCGTCTTACTTAAATCCTGCATTAATAGCGCAATCTGATGGAGCAAAAAGCAATGAAGCTAACTTAGGAGAAAGCGAAAGAGTAAATCAATATTCACTTTTTAGAGCAGGATTAATTGGCAATGAAGCTTTAAATCCGTTCAGATCAAATGAGATTCTTAATGGTTACAGTTATTATTTTCTTTTAAATGCTTTAAATCACAACCGTGGTAATTTTTATGGTTTTAATCCATGGAATCAACTAAGGGCGGGGCAAAAGCCAGTAGCAAGACACATGAGAAAAAAGAACTTATATAACTTTGTTGCAAGGAAGATTCAGCTTCCGCTAGGTACAAACGAAGATGCAAACCCAGATAGGTTTAGATTTAGAACACCTGCACCTTTTGTAGACAGTACTTATAGCTGGCCAGATAACATTTCATTTGAGAAAAGGCAAAGAGCTAGGAGAGTTGACAGTCCATTAACACAGTTTGTTGAGCCAGTAGCATCTACAAATAATATGCCCGTTCGTTTTGAGAATTTTTATGTAAGGCAACCTGATGGGTCTCTAGCAAAGCCATCAGCAGGCAATGTAGACGCTAAGCCGCACGCAGTGCAAACCATCTCTATAACATATGACAATGCCTTTAACAATTTTGCAAACGAGGATATGAGAGATTTTCTGAAAATCAGTGATTTAAATCCACCAACATTCTTGGAAAGATTCGTTGGTAACTCCTCTATTGTTGATGCAAATAGAGTCAAAGTTGGTAGAAATATTTTTCCTAAAGAAGAAAATTTGTTTTTGCAAAAGATTCGTGGAAGAGAAAATTTTGAAAATGGATGGGCAGACATACGCCAAAGAAGAATATACTCTGAGGTTGTAGGGACACAAGGAGAAACTTTTCACCAAGGATCAAGATGGCCACTAGATGGTGAGTCAACCTTCGGTGTTAATAATCCATTTAAATTAGGAAGCCCAGAGCTTTTAACAAAGAGAGGGGAAGGTGAGCTTCTTAACAGTGCAGGTATTTACAGAGGCGGCACACTCGGTAGAGTTGAATCACCAAAGGCATCAGCTATTTATGCAAGAAAATTTCCTGAAACACCTCAAGTTTATAGAATTAAAATTAAGCAAAACCCTTTTTCATACACTGCCATGTCTGGTGCGGGCACAGCAACTGGTTCTCTTAGGGAAGCAAGTTTTTACATAGGCAGTCCAAAAGCAGATGCTATCGGAAGATATTTTATCACTATAGTGCCACCACATCATCCTGATACTACAACTAGGTTTCCTGAAAGTACACTAGCCTATATTAAGCTTTCTGAAAGCGCTACAACAACCCGCGCTGCAGTTGATCAGATTGTAGATGGGTTAAACTCTTATGTTGGTCAAGATGGCTTTAGCACAACACCTTTTGTCTTCAAGGATGTTGCTAGGGCATTGGTTGCAACCAATGATTCGGTGATGATACAGATGTTTCAGTCATATGAAAACAGCGTAATTCCATATGATACTAGTTTTGGAAAACAAATCAGGGGCGGCTTTACTGGAATACAAGACCAAACCAATACATCATTTCGTATGACTGGTTCAAATCAAGCACTAAATTCACTTTATAACGTACCGAAAGTTCAGTTTGGTATGCTGACTGCTGAATCAAATATGCCGTCAACTGTTGCGTCTGATGTTCCATATGAGGACAGGGCATCAGCAGCGGCTGCCTTCTTTTCTATATCCATTTCACGAAATACCTATCTAGCAGGTACAGCAAAGTATGAAGTAGGCTCTCCTTGGCACTCGGGTCGCTATCGGAAAGAAAATCACGAACCAAGCACTGAAAAAAGTTATGAATCATATTCTGATTGGTCTGAGCAATTACGCAAGTTCAAAGATTATTCTGTAATCCCAGAGTATCGTATAAGTGAGGAAATGACAAACTATGTTGGTGTCAATGCTGATGATCCATTTTTTGATTGCCCTCAAAAAGATTTCTTAAGATTAACTGGATCTAATGAATCTTTTAAGGATAGTTCAAAAAATGATTTTTATGAGGTTTTGAGTCATTCTGACTTTATAAAGAATTTTAATGTAACTTACAATCAATTGAAAAAAATTGACTCAAGAACTGTAGCTGATGAAATATCCCTAACTTGTAATGCTGTTAAGAAACTTTTACCTTATGAAGGGTTTTACCCATCACAGAGAATGACTCAAATAGCCAATCTTTTCAATCAATCTTACGGACCTCAAAGTCCACATTTAGGTGAAAAGTATGGTGATTCTGCAGCAATTCCAAATTATAGAAATATTGTTGCACCGTTTTATGCTCCTGGTATTGCTTTCAACTCAATTAAGTCTGGTATAGCTGTTGATTACCCTTTGTTTGTGCCAATGAAAGACAGACCATTCATCGCATTTACAACAAATTTTATTGCAAATGATGACAACAAGGTGATGATTGGTAGCGGTCACGATTGGCAGCATGTATTGACTGGTTCAGCTAGGTCTGCACCTGTTGGTGGTATTTCTTTTGCTGCTTGGATAAAACCAGTAACTTCCGCTCACGATAGAACGATCATAAGTTTCGGCGGCACTAGCGGCACTGCACCTGGCATTAAATTATTTCTTCCATCTTCCACAGGTTCGCTAAGTCTTCAATTAATTGATACTAATGGAGACACAATTGTTTATAACATTGGAACTGCTGCAGACGCTCCTGGGCCTATCAATGCTAGTAGTTGGAACTTTGTTGGCGTATCAATTGCTAGAAGCACTGCTACTTCTGGATCTGTTATGTTTCACGTCAATGGGGTTACTAGAACTGGATCTCTTAGTAGTGGAACATCAGCTGATGTAGACCGAAACGCACTTAGAATAGCAGGAAAATGTATGATAGGAAACTCTGCAGAACATGCTACTAGCAAGGCGTTTTATGGAAGGATAGCAGATGTTTGTATTTTTAATAAAGTTTTAGAGCAGCCAGATTTTAAAGGTCTTTATGGCGGCGGCGCATCAGAGCGCGGTCCTTGGCGACCAGATATGTGTGTCAGACCAGAAAAAGTAGATGGTCTTGTTGGTTGGTATCGCATGGGTAACGAAACTGGTCAAATGACACTATCATCTAGTGTATTTACTGATCAAAACCTAACCAATAGAGCAACAATGCAGAATAAAGCATGGCCAATGTATTCTGTGAAACATTTTCAAAGAAGCTTTAGTGATACGGATATTCAAAGTAATCTGGGTGGTAGTAACCTTAACCTCCGTCTTTCACAGTTTAACACAGGATCTGAATATATCAGCGGTGTTGTAACACACTCTGGCTTCCCCATGGACGAGCCTGGAATGGGAAGAGATGATGAAAGTGCAGATAATTACAGACCAGCAATGTCTATAACCACAGCAAGTTTTAGTGGGTTTACACAAAACGCAGGTAATACGTCGGGAATCGTGCCAGAAAGTAGTTTGGTCGGGGCGTTTCAGTACCCTTCATATATTACAGGCTCTCATTACAATGAGACTGCAGACGGCGGTATTCCTAGAATTGGTTCTGCTTCTTGGGGATATTATCGCACACCTAACTCTCCACAAGATGGCACGGCTACATACTGGCAACAAGGTAGCAAAAAATACGGCATCCAAAGAATTGAAAGAGTTCCGTTTGAAGCTATAATTGATCCAAGATTATTAAAGTCAAATGAGATCAAAGATACTGGTGCTGGTCTTGAAGAGAGGTTTGTGATATATGATACAGAACCACACCCGAGTGCTAGTTTACAACCTTGTGCTTACAGTAAATTTCAAACTCAGCAAGATGTTGTAAAAACTATTATAAATTTTCCTTTTGAGTCTGCTACCACATCTTTTGTGTCGCAAAGTTCATACATTTCTTATGTAAGGCTTCATACACACGAGCGGTGGAGAGATCGGAGTGGATATGCCAATAATTTTGGGTATGTTACAATATACTTCCAGAACGAAGATGCCGATGGTACTGAGCCAAGTCACGATTTTGGTTTCTTGGCTCAGGCAGTAGGTTCAGACAGTTACAATAAGGATTTAATCGTAAGATTTGGAAATAACATAAGCACAAACAAGTTTGTTGGTGATTTAGCAGATACATTAAATAGGATTGTTCCTGGTTTGACTGTTAGGCAGTCAACTGATAAGCAATTGGAAATTATTAATGGAGAAGTTACTTTCTCTCATATATCAGGACTGACTGGTTCTGGGAACCATGTTGAGACTTCATTCTTAACAACCAAATTTCCAAAAACCAGTTTTGATGATGAGGGTAATGTGGTGTGTATTGTTGGTCAACCAGTTACGTCTTCTGCTTTAACATCAAGTTTGAATTTAACAAGTATAAAAGCTATAGGTGATACGCTTTATACGCATGCAGCAAACAATTTTTATGCTGAATCTATGAATTTCTTTTTGCAAGGAGGCTCATCTACAGTTTTAGCTTCTGCAGATACGCCACAAACAACAGTTGACTATGGTAAAACTTATAAGATGAAGATCAGGCTTTCAAGAGTAAACGCAGGCAAGGACTTTCCTATTTATAATTTACCTCAAGCATTCGGACCTGCAGTGGATGCATCTTTTTCTCCAAACAAGGGCACTGGTACTGAAACTGATTTCGTTAAAACACCTGCTGCATCAGTTGATGTTGTTGCTCACGGTTATTCTGGGTACACGCCGCCTCATTATGATAAGTTTGCAGAAGTAGAATATACATTCACTCCAGATGAGTCAGAAAACTATGAAGCTAGTAATATAGGTGCTATTGAAACAATTATAAATAGAATCTCCATTGATAACAAGACTAGTCCCACAATTAGGTATAATAGATTTATTAAGGCTACTGGATCTAATTACGTAGACAGGAATGACGGACTTACAGCCCTTGGACAATCTCTAGGTGGTATTGATGAGAGAACAAAAATAACGATAACTGGTTTTACAGACGCACACTTTAACACAGCAGATACAATTGCTGTAACAGCTTCATTCAATAAAAAATCAGCAATGCAGTTGTCAGCTAGCTTCAGGGGCCTTGGTTTGAGTGATAGTTCACTTGTTAGTGTTTTTAGAAACGATGAAAGTTCGCAAGATGTTTTGAGAAAGCAGCTTATTATACAGTCTAAGTGGGAGTGTCCTAATATCAATTTTTCAAATGCTACACCTAAAAAGGCAAGAATCTCTGGAATCTCTGTTCCGAAGGGCTTGTGGCATCAAAAGGGCGAAGACAGAGAAGTTGCTAGAATTGATATACTTCCCCCAGATGATGCTAATGTTGGCGATCTATCGGAGCTTTTAGGAATGAAGTTTAGGTCTAACGGCAAAGACATCAAAACAAAAACAAGAACAATTGGTTTGACGCAAGACAGAAAAGTAATTTCTGAGGCGGTTGTTGCAGTACCTTTTAGGGTTCTAAGTACAGGTGAAAAACAGTTTTTCCCTTTTAGTGACGAGGCTATTAAAAGAATTTATCAATCGGTTAAGTTGTATCCTGGTCATGCTAAATATAAGAGTGATGATACAAGCTTAGGTACAGTAGAAGATCTTTTGCAAGATCTTAGAAGTGGGACGAATACAACTCTTCAGGCACTACCGACCATAGCACAAGAAAAATTTGTTGATAGAATGGTGCGTGCAATGATAAACCATGTGCTGCCACCAAGAATGGACTTTTTGAGATACAATAATCAGGATAGCGGAAAATACATAAAACCATTTTTAATGTATATTTTTCCTTTCCACCACACACTTAATAAAAATGATTTGCAAAATATCTGGCAGAATCTACCACCAGACATAGCAAAGGAAACCTACAATAGAACTGGTGATGGATTAGAAGATTCAGTAACTGTGAAACACCCAGTGCTTGGATCACCTCTAGAGCATGCGATTCTAAATGACAAAATGGAGAGTGTAAGGTGGATGATTTTCAAGGTAAAGAAATCTGCACAAAAAGATTACTTCAGAAAGTTGGACATTGATAGGCTTCCCTTTAACCACCCTGACAGAAATCTAGAAGAAGAAGAAATGTTTAAATGCGGTTTCAATTGGCCATACGATTTTTTCTCTCTTGTGGAACTAGTTAAGTTAAAGGCAGATATTACTTTTGCTAAGTTTGATAGAGCGCCTCGCCCTGGTTCATTACCACCAGAAAGAGAGAATATGTTTGAGATACTTGGCGTTGCTGATCCTAGAGAACGACCAGATACGGATTGATTAGATTGTTATGACATTTTTTAATAAAAAAGAAGAAGTTATTGATATTCAGTTAACTTCGTATGGAAAGTACTTATTGTCAAAAGGTAAATTAAAACCAGCTTTTTATGCCTTTTCAGATGATGAAGTTGTTTACGATCCGTCCTTTAATAATTCAGGTTCTGTTGAAGTTGGTCAAGAGACTTTCAGAAGAATTGTAGAGGATGGTATTTCAACTAGGGCTTTGTATGATGGGGAAAGCGCTGAGGGCAGAGTAAACAAACTAAATGGTCACGTAACAAGAACAGACAAGCAAACTGGTAGAGCTATAAGAGTTGGTAAAATTAGTAAAACGCCGACCGATGATGTTTATGGCAAAGATTACATTGATGACATAAGTATGGTTCCCGTCAATAGAGGCTTGGTAACAAATTTGCTGAGCACATCAAGACTCGGAGAAAAATACGTACCAGCAATATCTGTTAAATCATTAAATAATTATGCTAGATTTGAATTGCCTATAGAATTGAGTTCATCGCGTGATAGTACTATGGATGCTGGTATGAAAGTACCGCAACTCAATATTGAAATTGACTACAGAACTTTTGAATACGACTATGATATACAGGACGCTCCAGAGGCAGCACTAGATTTACAATCAGAGTACGATAAAGATATAATCTTTAAAGACGGTAAAAGACTTTTAATTGATGATAGGTCTGTAACATTAGATTTTTTAGAGAAAAATATAACTAGTTTTGGCGATGGTTTTGAGTACGAGATGTTTATTGTAGAGCATCTAACAGATTTGACAAGATCAAAGGTAGATGGATCACTTGTTGTTAGAGAGTATGAGGTTTTAAAAAACATTACACCTGGATTGAATTCTGAGCAATTTGACGATAAAGTTTTAGATATATCTACTTACGTTGAAATTAGAACGGACGATGGCATACCAGAAAAAGAACTAGAAGATTCAAGTAATTCGGATGATATTTTAAGAATACCAACCTTGGATGATGCAGGAGCAAATCCAATTTTATCACCAAATAGACCAGGTGCTAATACTTTACTTCGCGGCACAGTATACAATAACTTTAAACCCATAGATCCTGAAGAAGGAGATTGCGAATAATGGCAAAAGAAAAATCTCTAATATCATCCTTATTGCCAGTCTGCAAATTAAAAAGGGCTACCTTAACAGATGGTGCTGATGGTAAACTCAATATTGACTTAGACATTAATATCCTGTTGGAAAAATCAAACAATTATTTATCTGCAGCATTCAATCCTCCAGATTTTAATTATAATGGTCTGGGGGATGGTCCATTTTCCAAGATCAAAGATCACATCAATTTTGCTGTTGTACTAAGAAGATATAAGACTGACATTGCAATTCAAAGACCTGGAACTCTTAAGAACTCAATAAGAAACTCTGTTGCTGATGGCAACAACGAAAAGGGATACCCTCACGTTGTAGGTTTTTCTAACCAAGAATTTAGTCGTGGTAGAACTGAACGTGAATTTTCAGAACAGATGGGCAGGCAAGAGGATGAAGTTATTTATCTAGACAGCATTTTTAAACAACAAGTTATCGGTGCACAGGGGTCGCTAGTTCAAGAAAGATATGATGACGCTTTTTATGTAGAAGATACTAGTGATTCTTTGATATCAAAAATTTCACGTACCGTTCAAATACATGGTGTTTATCCTAAAAATCTTGATAATTTAAGAGTGGTTGTATATTCTTATTTAGATTTAAAAGATTTTATAGGATCGGTTCCAGAATTAGCTGCGCTAGATATAATGCCACCAGACGCAAGAGGTTATGGTTTAGATCAAGAAAGCGTATACTACAAGACTGTTTCTGGTTTTGGTTCTTTTGATGTCATTTTAGAAAACTCACTTCCATCAGGTAGGGGTTATGCTCTTTTAACTCCAGACGGTGATCAATATCATGGGCCTTATCACACTCACTCTACTTTAGCAGGTGGAGTTTCCTATATGGCTGGTGAAGCAATGAACATCAACGTTGAACAAGAAACCCTAACTAAAGTTGAAGTAAACACTAACAAAATACAAGACTTCAGAGGTTTAGAAAGATTTGAACCAAAACCTCCAGAGTCTCGCGATTTGCTTGAACAGTTTGGAGCAGTGATTCAAGATTCAAAAAAGCAGCTTGAAGGAATTGAAAAAGAATTTCTAAAAAAACAACATAAATTTGACGGCATGGTTGATGCAGAAATACAATTGCAAACTGCCACAGCACCAGAGCTTGATGATAGGCCAGCTATTTTTGGCTCTATAACAGTCAATCAGGGGCAAATTCTAAAACAAAACTCAAGATTAGGCTACCTTTATCCATATTTAAGCGCCCAACAGAAAAGTTTTGCTTTATGGTGGGGAGATATGTTTCGTGTAGTTGAAGTTAAGTTGCTTAGAAGACGATTGACCGATAGGTTTGTTGGATGGGATGCTAATGGATTCAAAGATAGGAAGTTGTTTGATGAGGATACACCAGAAGAAGTTATTGCATCAAACTATGAAGAGCTTAAATTTGATCTAACTGATCCTGAAGGTCAACAATTGGGCACTCAACTTAGAAACACAACCAGTGCTGATTATTATGATCCCAATACATTGGTTGTTCCTAGGGGTGAGTTTGCCACCGTAACTACCGACGCTCTGTTTTTTCCTGAAACAAATGACAGTGTTAAGGGTTTGATTATAGATAGTCAAAACTGGCTTAACACGTTAGCTGAAAACCCCAATGATCTTGATGCTAGAAAGCACAGAGATGAATTTAATAAACGAGAAAATCATTCAAATCCTGACACAAATGATACTTACTTTCCTTGGCGAAGAACGTTTAATTTTGCAGACGCCTCCTTTACTGCCCTAAAAGAGGATCACAGAGGTGTGTTTCAATATGGTATAGAGATAACTTATGAAGATGGTCTTGTTAAATATGTTACAGAAATAGTTGCAAAGATGACCCGACTAACTTCATTTTTGAATTCATTTGTTTCGCTTGTGGAGGCAGAGTCAAAAGAAACTTCGGTTGATGGTACGGTTGTTCAAAAGATAGCGAGATCTATTGGTTTTCAAAGTTATAATTTACTTATGGATGAAGTTATAGATTCTTACTCTCAAGCGATTGGAATTATTGACTCTCTTAATTATGTGGGCACGTTTGCCCAGGGCGGGGGTATCAATAAAACAAATCATCCGATATTAGATAATACCATGGGTGAATTTCAAAGATCACTAGTCCTTAATGAAGGCGGCAGTTCAATTTATTTGTCACTTGGAACAGGAGCATGGAGAAATTATGGCTATGTAATACTAAGAAGTTATCTAAAGCAAGTGTTGAATTATAATAGAGATGCCAATATTTATGCTAAAGAGTTGAAAACTTTTGGTCAACAGTTTGGTATTATTGCACATACTTTATCTGATTTAATAAATTTTTCAAACTCCATTTATGGCGGTACGATATCAGACCTAAAATCAAATGGCGGCAAACCTGCTAGCTTAATCAAAGTAAAAAAGTTTTTTGGCGATAATCCAGAACAACAAGCAGGGCTTGTTAGTGGTGGTGTTGTTGATCTGAGAAATACAAAAGTTCCAACATGTAGTATCTTGCCAAGAGGCGAAGTGAGCATACAAACACCTGTGCCAATCGTTGAGCAAGAAATGATTCGCCAAGCTATTTCTTTAGAGTCAGTTAAATTTGGTGGCGGTGATGTTTCTCAGTATGCTGATAGAGTTGCGTATTTTACCCCCAATATTTTTTATGGTTCAAACATTCTAGATTTGTGGAGCACAACTGGTGGATATTCAAGTTTAACTTATGATAGAGCTTTGGATTCTTTGAATACTGTTTATTCTCAAAAAAAACGAGCAAACCATGATCAGTATGATGCTAGTCGGGAACAAATAAAACAGTCTATATCCCCTGGTAAGTTTAGGGACAAAGCCCTACGTATAGCACAAGATGATTTTGAAAAGATCAAAAGTGATCTTCTAGCAGAATATCTTGCTAAAGTAGAAATACTAAAATCTAGACAGGAAAACGGAGAGTTTTCAGATGAAGATTTTGCAATGATAGAGGATTTTGATGTTCTTGGTAACAACCAAAAACTAGAAATAGCAAATATGGTCACTAAACTTTTAAGAAATGATAGAGGGTTTTTTGTAAATCTTGACGACAAAACACCAGAACAAATCGCTGAACTATCAAGACAACTATTCAATAGGGGGGAGGACTTTCCTGGTGTTGCTGCTGTGGTAGAAATAATAGGTGAGCAACTGCCAAACGAAGTAGAGGTTCCGTCTGAGGAAGAGTGTTCAGCCCTTTCAGATAGTCAAATCAAAGCCTTAACTCACAATCAAAGAGTGGAGTTTACTGAATCTGTGCTAGAGCAGGAATTTACGGGGTTGCAGCAGTCTTTCACTCAAGAGTTCACAGCATATGTTGATACGCTGTCATCAACAACTGCTGCCGTTGATGATAATGCAACAATTGATACTTCAGTAACATCTGATACAAGCTATATAAAAGACATAGCTTACAAGCAAAAGCAAGCATTTATTCAAGAGCAAAAGATAAAAGAAAGACAGAGAGCCGAGGAATATATGAGAATTGCTGAAGAGGCTAAAAGAAAGCAGAAAGAAAGAGAAGAAAAGAAGGCTGCTATTGCATCTGGAGAACTTACAAAATACCCCTTTCAGATTGAAAAAGTTATAAACGGTGATACCGACTATGGTTTAGGTAAAGGCAATAAGATGAATCCAGCGGTGTATGGAAATTTCTATGTTTTGAAAAGAAGAGTGCTGGACAAAGAGGCATCTAACAAAGCAAGGACAAACATTTATAAAATGGTTGAAGTTTCTATTGCTGATGCTTTGGACGGGCTTGAGCCAGGTCATTATGCTTTTGTTCCTTTTGAAACTAGTGCGCTTGCTAAAAGTGGCAAGTATATTTTGGACACTCAACATTTTGTGATTAAAAAGCCTAAAGTTACCCAGTCACAAAAGGCAACAATCAAAAAAGCGGAAGAAAAAGCAGCAGAAGAATTTGAAGCTAAAAAGCAACAAGAAGTGGAAGAATTACAGAAGGAAGCAGATGAAAGAGCAAAGGAGCTTCAAATGAGAAAAAACGTGCTAGCAAAACTTCAAAAGGAGTATGAAAGGATTCGTTATAAAACTACCCCTTTCGCTAAGAAAAACAGGCAAAAACTAGAATCTCAGATAAGAATCCAAAAAGACAAAATTGCAGAATTAGAATCAAAGGATGTATTGGAGGTGGCTAAGCTTGAAACTGCTAAGGAAACTGTTACAAAAGTCAAAGAAGACGTTCAAAAAATAAAACAAGAATTATCAGAATTGAAAGTTCCTTCATCCAAAGACGATAAAGAGATACCCCCTAAACAGCAAAAGATAGGGGTTAAATCTTCGCCAAAGGTTGTGCCTAAAGCACAACCAGCAAATGATCCTATTGAAGAAGAGATTCCAAAATATAAACTTTCCTCTAATACTGCTGTACCTAAAACTCCACCAATGCCCAAAGCTACACCTGCACCAGCAGTTAAGAAAATGGGATCTGGTTTGCCTTCTGCAATGGGTGGGAAGATATATTAACTTTCAATGAAATAATATTAATTATGGAGTATAATTAAAGTATGAGTCAAGATCCTTGTAGAACACAGACACCTGGTGGTACATCCCAACAAACCCCTGGCACAAATCCTAGACAAACTCGGGTTGAACAGATTAGAGAAATATCTGATGAATACAATTCGGACAGTATTTACAACTTAGATCCTCCGCTACCTGAACCAGATACAGAGCTAGATGATCCAGATGTTGAAGAGCCAGAAGAGTCTGACGAAATTCCATCTGATCTTCAACCAGAAATAGATACTGGTTCAAGCGAGATTCAGGCCACAAGGTTTGTTGCAATATCTGCCGAGGGTCAAAAAAGAGATGGAGAACTTTCGTATAATTTTATTTTTTCTACAGAAGATCCTGAAGAGAGTTTAGTTTTTACAAACTTCAACTCAATCCTCAACCAAAGAACTGATACTAGTACTGCTACACTTACAAATCTTGCAAAGAAATTTAAAGAGCAGTATGTCAAAGATGATATCGTCGTGTCTCCTGTGTTTGACGCCAACTTTACAGCATATGGAAATTCTAGATTACAAAGATATAGCAAGTTTAACAATCCATTAATGCCCGATGCGTCATCAAAAGAAGCGCAATCGCTTCGTAGAGGCCCTCACAACTCGCCAGGTTATAATATTGATATTGATACTTTTAGGTATGTTACTGGAAAATTTCATGCAGTTATAGATTCTGAAACGTCATCTCGCTTTTTTGCACAGACCGCACCTGAACAAGGTATTAGAATGTGTAATAGTTTCAATTTTTCAAATTCAACTACTACAAAGTTGGGCTTTAAATTTTCTGCATATCACAGTAAAGATTTGTCTAATATGGCAGTAACACCTATCGTTATTAAGCCTCATAACCCAAAATTTGGAACACATATTGATATTGCTCATGGTAACGGTAGAGCGAGACAGGGAGATAGGTTATCTGACCTTGAATACTTTATTGAAAAAGGTAAAGAAGAAAACTTTCTTGATGCACTAGAAGAGTTTGGTAAGGATGCAAAATTAGAGTTGTTCAGGGTTCAAGCTTCTGGACCTCAAGGTAAGGAGTTGTATGATTTTGATCACACCAGAGAACTTACAGTAAGGGATGATATTCTTTATAAAGAAGGAGGCTATCTTGCCTATATGACTAGTGGTTGGAGTTGGAGAAATTATTTTAATGGTTTTTTCCCGTTTCTTGGAGCAATATACAATCAGGTTAAAAATTACAGAGATCATTTTGGATCAAAAGATAATGTTTTAGTTTCTGGTATTAACCCTGATGGTGGAAAGACATTTGTTCATCCAAGTGACAGGTTAAATGCTGTTACCATAGGGCCAGCCGCTCTTAGGGCTGCAGGTCGTGACCCAGAACGCTTTTTCTTTGGCGAATACGATCAGCAAGATATTCTTGGTACAGATAAAGCTTTTTTGCCTATGACTCGTGACACAATTATTGAAAATGGAACAAATAAACTTTTGCCTCCATACAGCACTAATCTTTTTCCTGTAATGCCTTTCTATGGGAAAAAAACTCTCATACCAGATGAAATTAGTGACCCCCAAGTTCTTATAGACGATTATTGGGGTAAAGGTGCCACTACGGAAATCATCAATAGCCATAGGGCTTTTGCCGATGCGTCCGATGCGTTTAAACTCAAAAGAGCTTTCGTAATGTTAAGAACCGCTTTCACCACACCTCTCAGGATGGATACTGAAGATGCCTTCCCTATTTGTTACAGGCCAATCAGATATCTTACAGACCTTGAGCTTTTCAATTATCAGGGGCATGCTATAAGGGACAATTTGGATCAAAAGGCCATATTGGATTTACTTCCTATTACTTCAAGATACACAAAGTTTGCAACTTTTGAAAAAAAGACATTCAAAGATCATGTTACTAGTTTACCTACTTTTTCAACTGAATACGATTTACAAACTGCAAAAACAAAATTAAGTTCTTACGTTTATATGAAAGGTGAATACAACTTTTTTGATCCTGTTTATGAAGGATTTACATCCGATCAGGGATTTGCGTTTTTTGAAAATGCGGGATACAAGGCTTTTCCATACGGAGTTGAAGACAGCTTAAGGAGAGAAGTCATTGATGGGTTGCCTAAATCTTTACCCGATCCATATATTTACAATCCTAAAAGCCTTGAAGAGAGAGAACAGTCAGGCGTTAAAGTTGGTTTGCGCAACCAGGGTGTTGCATTGTCAGGTAAGGACACTTTGTTTTCGCAATATAATTTTTTAAGAGTAGACCAATATAAAGATAATTCAGTTTTTGGTTCAACATACATCAAATCAAAAGAATTTAAAGACATCTATGTTGAAAGAAAACAATTTCCAATGTATACAGATATAGAAATAGGACAATCTGGAAAGAGTCTATTTTTAGATTTAATTGATTCAGTAGACGGATCTGAACAAATAATGACAACTCTAGCATCAATTGAAGAAAAAAATGATTTCTCTGTTGTTTCAGCAAATCTTTTAAATACCTCCGAAGAGGATCAAGCTACACTTAAAATTGAACTTAACAAAGATGTTTCTTACATCACACTAGAAGAGTGGTCTGACCAGATGACCGAATATGTCGCAGGCGCTCAAAGTGTTTCTTATGAGGAGAAACTAAAAAGAGCTTTTGCATTTGTTTCTTTTAAAGAAAAGTTGTTAAATTATTGTAAATCTAGAACAAGAAATTTTCAACAAATATTAGAAGGTGAGCTTGCTCACTCTGAGATAATTGGATTTAGAATTGATAAGTACAAGCTTGATAATCCCCAGGAGGCAACTGAGAACCCTTTTGGCGCTCAAAGTACTTTTGAAAATAGAACTTATGTGAAATCGTATTATTTTGCAGGTACGAATACAGATGATCCAACAAAATTTATTGACACTCAAGTTGAGTATGGTCATGCTTATGAATATGAAATTTATTCAATCTGCTTGATTATCGGTACAGAATATGCATATCTTGATACCCAATCAGCTAAAAACGACAGGCGTTTCAATCAAATTGGGTCTGTAAAATCTCCATATAGAAACAACGATGATAATCCAAATATCAACACAAACGTGGATCATGGTCGCCGTAATAACAAGTATAAACTTTATAATTATTGGCACGAGCCAGATGAAACTATTACCGATGATTTTAATTTAGAGCTTCATTTTTCTGTAATGTCAAAATCAAGCCCTGTTATAGCTGAAACTTTTGTAAGAAGGATGTCTGTAGGTATTCTTGATAAGCCACCAATACCTCCGATAGCAGATATAGTTCCACTAAAAGATACTCCAAATTTAGTTCAATTCAATCTAAACAGTGTAACAGGTGAGTTATTTGCAAAACCAATTATATTAGAGCAAAATGACTATGACCAATATTGGATATCAGCAATGAACCAGGGCCTTGATCCTACTGATGTTGTTGGTGCACGAGGTGCTTACTGGGGAGAACCGCCATCCGAGACTGAATTAATACATTTTAAAAATGATGATGAATGTTTGCAATTTGAAATTTTTAGATTGTTCGGAAGGAAACCAACAACTTGGTCTGATTTTGCAGGTTTGAAATCACTGGCACCAAGATATGGTGCCACATCAACAACGTTCACAGAGCAACTAGTACCAAATGTAAAATATTACTATGCGTTTAGAGCAACAGATGTGCATGGACACACATCTTTACCAAGTAGTATCTATGAGGTTGAGCTAAGAAGACAAGAGGGTACATCATCAGCTTTTTTGCTTCAAAACATTTATAAGTTCCCAGAAAAAGATATAAGTGTACCAGATAAAAAGGCTTCTTTCAAGAGGTATCTTCAAATAAAGCCATCATTGTTACAAACTCAAGTCCCTGGTCTTATAGAAGATGATTACAATTACTCAAACTGGGAAAAAAATTATGGCTATAATCTTGGGGTTTCTGAAAATCCAATTTGGGGTAAGACCTTGCTTTATAAAATTAAATCAAAAGCAACTGGCAAAATGGTTGAAGTTAGAGTTAAATTTAAGAGAAAGCATGGTATAGTAGATAATAAAGGTGATGTCAAATATAAACTTGAGTAAAGAATATTTATTTGATTTTTCTTTTGAAAAAACTAATTAGTTTGTGTTTTGGTTATATTTTGTTAAGGAGTATTTAACATATGGCGTTTCTAGACAATTCAGGTGATATAATTTTAGATGCAGTGTTGACAGACACTGGTAGGTTCAGAATGGCTCGTGGTGACTTTAGGATTGTAAAGTTTGCCTTGGGCGATGATGAAATTGATTATTCTTTATACAACAAGAATCACCCTAGTGGGTCTTCTTTTTATGATCTTGAAGTTTTGAGAACTCCTATCCTTGAGGCTTTTACCAACAATACGTCTCTTATGAAGTCAAAGCTTCTTAGCATTACCAGAACAAACATTTTGCATATGCCTGTTTTAAAGCTTCACAACGGTGGTCTTAACGGCACTGCCAATGCATCACAAACTACAAAGCTTAGCGGCGATCTTTCTTCATATTTGATCACGGTAGATGAGTTATCAGAAAGGGTTGGCGGAACTGAATCTTTAATCAACGAACAAATATCTGGTAAAGGCTTAATTAAGGGGTCAACAACGGAAGCTCTATCATCACCAGATTCAGCAGTGATAGCGGTGGAACTAGGTCTTGATACTACTCAGCTTGCTCCGACTGTAGCATACCCTAGTGATCTTGTTGAAACTCAGTTTATAATTGAATTAGATAATAGGTTGGGCAGCTTGGTTGATGTTCAAGGTAATTCAGTGTCGGTATCTTTTGTTGATGATGATGGTATTGCAAGCTACTTTGTTGGTGCTGGTACAAGTTTGGTTACAAATGCTTTTGACACTTTAACAGAGACAAACAACAATGGGCAAGGACTTACAAGACACAGAATCAGGGGACCTAGAGATAAGGTCTTGCAATTCAAGATTCTCCCAAATACACAGCTAGCTAACTCAAACTTTTTGTTTGATAGGCTAGGCAGCACGCTTTCAACTTCTGCAACACTTTTAGGTTCAGGCGGCACAGGTGATAGTTTGTTTAACAACAGTTTGTCATTTAGATTTATTGATACGTTTGTTAGAGTAACTGCTGCCACTGTGGGTGTATCCGTTGATATACCTGTTAGATTCTTAAAGAAGGTTTAATACAAGGATTAAAAAATGGCAACTACTTTTAAAACATTTCTAAATAGCGACATCGTAACAACTAAAACTTTACTACATGAGGCAATCCCGATTACTGGTGCTTTAGTTTCAGGAACATACAATGGAGGTAAGCCCAATAATACTGAGCTTAACATCAAAAACTACTCTCACGGTATGTTTCAATCTGTATTTGATTATCCATACCTAAGTTCTTCAGCTAATCATATTTTTGATATATCTGTGGGGTTTTCAACTGGCTCAGTTTTATCTGGTAATATCAAACAAGTAAAAAGAACACAACAAGAAAAGAAAATTCAAATTTACAATCAAATGGCTCAAGTTCTTATGGGTCACGATAAAGACGGCAACATAAGAGCTTTTGATCAGGATGGTGACACTGCTGGTCAAAACCCATTGAAAGGTAAAATCCATGAAGCATTCTTTTTAAACTTTTCTCGTCTTCTTACCAAGGATGAGATAAAGAAAGGCTCTTTCTCTATGGAGCTTGGTGTTGATCCTAGATTTAGAGTTGAGGGCGACCTAAGAAAGAATACTGGTCGTACCATAATCATCAAAGATACTAATGCTCAAAACGACTACAGAGTGAATTCACCAGCGGGTGAGTTTGGTATTCTATCCGCCTCTAGTGGTCAAGCATCTGGCGCAATCGCCCATGCCCTTGCAGCACAGGCAGGCATGCCAACATCTGTTGGTAATATTGGTTTGATTTTTTATCAGGCTGGTATCGTTGTTTTGGATGCTAGAATGTTCGCTCAAGCAGTTGACACTAACGCTGCTAGGTTTGTTGAAGCAGGTACAACTGTTGGTGCTGGTCCTGACGGGGATCAGATTTATCAATTAACTGGTGGTATATTAAATTCAGCTAGTTGCATCATGGTGCCTCAAAGTAAGCCCATCAATCCAACTGAGACGGAAATTAGAAGCAAAGATGTCTATGCATTATTGACTGGTTCTACCATTCAGACTGCAGCTAATGGCTTGCGTCACAGAATAAAGAAAATCACTTTTAATAATACAACAGAGCTTAATTCTTCTGTTTACTTCTGTAGAGCACATCATAATGAGTTTAACTACAGTTCTAACCCAACTTACTTGGCAGATAGTAAGATTAGAGTTAAAAACATTGCAACTGATATGCCTATATCATATGTTACTTCCGTAGGTCTTTATAGTTCCGACAACGAACTTCTAGCGGTTGCCAAGTTGTCTGAGCCGCTTAGAAAAGACCCAACAAACGAATTGACTCTAAGAGTAAGGCTGGATTACTAATGCTATGTCTATGTATAGGTTCAACACAGAGGACTTACTTTACAATAGAGTAAAAACATTTCCAAAAAAAGATTTCTTAATATATGATGCCAAAGTTTATATTGATGGCGAGAAAAACTCTGGCGTTAAGAGCACAAAAGGTCCAGTTGCGGAGTCCACTCTTGTAAACGAAAACAATGTACCTCAAGGTTTTATAAGTTTGTACGAGTTGAACGTTGCTTCCAATATCAATACTGGGACCGACGTTCCACCAGATGGAACATCAATTTATCAGTTTATTACTAAAGAGGGTTCTAGAACTGCTTTTAGAACTGTAAGCACCACAGGTTTTACTGGATTCAATTATGGTGATATAATGAAGTCTGCTTACCCTCTTAGTTCCAGTATTTACCGTACAAGATTTGGTGCTTCCTCTACTTCTACAAAAACAGTATCTGTGCTAGAGGAAAACGGAGACTTTACTCAAACTGTTTCTAATAAGAGAAGAATTTTAGCTTTAAGAAACATTTTCAATAAGTACACCAACAACAGTATACATTATGCTTTCAATCAGGCGTCTGTCCAAGAGCATTTGAGACCAAAAATTTCTTGGGATAAGTCACTGCAAGAAATGTCCCTCATAGAAATACCATCAATATTTTTTGGGTCTTCAATAAAAAAAGGAAGTGTTTCTCTTAAGTTTTTTATAACTGGTACTCTGGCTGCTGAGGTAAGTGATGTCAATAAAAATGGCGAACTAGTTCAAGTCAGTGGCACGTACAACTCAAAAGCCAATAGAAACAAGGTCGCGGGTGTTGTGCTTTATAACGAGGGGTTTATTGCACTTACAGGTAGTTGGGATATTAATAGAAATTTTTCAGATAAATATGTAGGTACAGATTTTAGTAATCCAAAATGGTACAACTTTGGTGCTGGTGCTAATGATTCAACAGCTAAGGGCAACTTAACAGGTTCTGCATTTACGATTCACTACCAGGGAGTTAATTACATTCCCACTGTCACTATGTTTGCCCACGCGCCACAGGGTGAGCTTAATTCTAGCACAAACCCAACATTTATAGCAAAAGATCAAGAAGCTTCTAGATTGCCATCAACTGGATCTAATCACTATATAGAAGATCCAAACCTTGAGATAAAACAACTTTACCACAACAGACATGAAGGCACAGGTTCAATTTTTCAAAAACAAACATACATTTCCAAAATTGGTATTTATGATGAAAATAAAAATTTAATTGCTATCGCCAAACTCGCAAACCCAGTTAGAAAAACTGAACAAAGAGATATCACATTCAAGCTTAAGTTGGATTTTTAATGCCAGTCACAGATGAACAAAAATTCAAGCTACTTATATTACAGGCCAGATTCCTAAGAGAAAAGTTATCAATGCACCAACAGCTTGAACAAGAGGCGATGGAAAATTTTTCAGTCAGTTTTAAAGAGCGTTTAAAGACTTTGCCTGAAGAGATTCAAGAATATTTTAAAGACAAAGATAAGACAAAAAGCCCATCTGAAGATCGGGAAACTTCAAACGAAAAGCCTGAATCAGAACAAAGTCAGCATACAAGCGAACAACAAAATGAATTTACAGAAGAACAAGAACCAGAAAGAAAAGAGATCAAAAAACATGTAGCACCAAAAAGGCTAAGAGATGTGTATAAAAAGATTGCAAAAATTACACATCCTGATAAACTTAAGGGTATGTCTGAAATAGAGCAATTACAGAAAGAGTTGCTTTTTAAAAAAGCTCAACAGGCTGTTAGTACTGGCGATTATGTGCAATTAATGGATGTTGCTCTGCATTTAAATATTGAGTTTCCTGAACCTACTGCAGAAGACACGAAGCACGTTCGTAAAAGGATAGAAAAAACCAGGAATGAGATTGGTAAGATAGAAAGATCGGCAGCTTGGCAGTGGTTTCACGCAAAAGAAAAAGACAAGCCATCAGTCATGAAAGATTACATTTATTACATTTACCAAAACGAAATGAGGTAATTATCAAAAAATTTTTACTAGGGCTTGACATTTCAACAAGCATAACAGGTTATACAATTATATCAGAACAGGGTGCAGTTGTTACTTGCGATCACTGGGACACAAGAAACAAAAACCGCTACCCTACATTGTACCATAAGGCCCAGCACATAAGAGATCAACTTGAACAAATAAAATATGAGCACCATAATATAGAAGCCATCTACATAGAGCAGTCACTACATTCTTTCCGCTCTGGTTTCTCATCTGCGCAAACCCTGTCTACCTTGTCAAGATTCAATGGTATGGTGTCTTGGATGTGTTGGGATATCTTTCACTGTGAGCCGCAAATGTTAGCAGCGACATCTGCCAGAAAGAGTATAGGCATCAAAGTATCACGCGGAGAAAATGCAAAACAAAAAAGTTTAGAATTTATTCTTGACGAGGTACCAAACTTTATGATAGAGTATACAAAGTCAGGTAATGTAAGGCCTGGGTATATGGATAGATCAGATAGTTGTGTAATTGCTAAGGCAGGGTATCTAGAATGGAGTCAGAAAAGCTAGAAATTTTAGAGAGTATCTTTGGTAGGTACTACGTTTCTGGTGAAGAGCTTTTATTTAAATGCCCAAAGTGCGGTCATCATAAAAATAAATTTTCAATCAATATTGATAAAGGTGTATACAAGTGTTGGATTTGTGATTACTCTGGTTTGAAACTACAATCACTTGTTCGTCGTTATGGCGATAGACAACACTATGCTTTGTGGAAGGATCTTGATAATGTTGTAGACATCAATTCATTTGACTTTTTGTTCTCCGAAGAAAAAGAGGAGGATATTAGGCAAGTAATCAAACTGCCAGACTCTTTCTTTTCTTTGACAAAAAAACAAGCAAATGCTGATTACGTAAAAGCTATGAATTATTTGAGGGGACGCGGTATTACCGCTGAAGACATACTAAAATGGCGTATTGGTTTTTGTAGATTCGGAGATTATTCTGGTAGAATCTGTGTTCCCTCGTTTGATGAGAATGGCGATGTTAATTACTTTATTGCAAGGACTTATGAAGATAGATTTCCGAGATACAAGAATCCACCAGCAGGTAGAGATATTGTTTTTAATGATCTTCATATTGACTGGGATGAACCGATAGTATTAGTTGAGGGTGTTTTTGATGCTATTGTTGCAGGTAATGCGATACCTCTTTTGGGTTCAACCTTGAGGGAAGATACGGTATTGTTTCAAAAAATTATTGATGAGAACCCTACTGTTTTTATAGCCCTTGATTCTGACGCTAAGAAAAAAGAAATGAAAATTATAAAATTATTGTTGCAATATGACATCAAATCATATAGAATAGATACTAGTGGTTTTGATGATGTTGGTACTATGACAAAAGATCAGTTCCTAAAAAGACAAGAACAGGCGGCTCTTATTGATGAAGCTACCTATTTATATCAGTGCTTAAAGTTTTAAGGAGATAAATATGCAGTTAACTAAATCTCAAATCAAAAATATTATTCAAGAAGAAGTCCAGAAGATCACTGAAAACGAAAATGGCAGTGATGGTAAAAAAATGGCAGATACCTTGTTTGAACAATTCAATTCCCTTTCCCCTGTAGACCAGCAAATCTTTCTTGAGAATTTTGTTAGGTTGGTTGGCGATCAAATCGCTTGACATCTAGTATTAATCTATAGTATAATAAAAAGAAAAACGGAGGCTTAATGCGTTTCGCTCACATAGCTGATACACATATTCGTAACCTTAAGTATCATTATGAATACAATCAAGTATTTAATCAACTATATGAATCCTTGAAAAGTGAAAATGTGGATTACATTATCCACTGTGGTGATATAGCCCATACGAAAACACAGATATCTCCAGAGTTTGTTGAGATGTGTTCTAAGTTCCTTACTAATCTAGCTAGCATAGCCCCTACATATGTTATCTTAGGCAATCACGATGGTAATCTCAAGAACGCTAGTAGGCAAGACGCACTTACTCCAATTGTGCAGGCACTTGACAATCCAAATCTACACCTATTAAAGGAATCTCAAGAAGTGATTCTTGATAATTCTTTTGCTTTAAATGTTTTATCTGTGTTTGATGAAGATAATTGGATCTCACCTTCTGATGAAAGTCTAGTTAATATAGCTCTTTACCATGGATTGATTGATAGAGCTAAGACAGATTTGAATTGGACATTGGAGGG
>MDSZ01265796.1_pt1 | contig 48272 bp, 45 predicted proteins | sample 811201 | NCBI WGS metagenome assembly MDSZ01 (sample SAMN05326647, study PRJNA326480) | marine metagenome | isolation source: seawater | place: Indian Ocean: North | collected 2010 | reverse complement strand
TCTTCCGTGTCTTAAGACAAAGTACCATCAGCGCTGAAAGGCTTGACTTCCGAGTTCGGAATGGGATCGGGTATAACACTTTCGCAATAATCACCGGCGGGAGTGTTATACATAATTAATATACATTGTAAAGAATCAATAATGTCGATTTTAAAAGGATTTCGTTATGTTTTTTATATGAAATTTGGGGTAAATCTTAACGATTATCTTTTAACCCTTTTTAAAAATTAATTATAACAAATTCTTAAATTTAAATTTTAATAATAGAGTTGTATACATATAGAAACTAAATAAAACATTGCCAATATAATTATTTTTGTGGAAAATATAATAGTTAAAGACAAATTCTCGAATTTCATTATTTTTATTTATGCAATAATACCAGTAACACTTATTGCAGGGAGCTTTTTGTTTGAATTGAACTTATTATTTATAGTTCTCACTTTAATTTATCATCTATTTAAAAAAAAAGAATTAATTAATGAAATAATAAATGACAATATTTTTAAATTTTTTTTAATCTTATGGCTTTATCTCTTATTTAATATTATAATGAGTGAGGATTATTCACTTTCTTTTAGAAGGAATATCTTTTTTATTAAATTTTTATTTATCATTTTTTCTTTCAAATTTTTCTTAAAAAATGAATTGATATTAGAGAAAGTTTTGTTGATCTGGACTATCGTTCTTTGCATAGTCTCAGCAGATGTAATTTTTGAATTTACAGTTGGTCACAATATATTTGGCTTTGTTAGTCCAATGAAAAATGAGAGAGTTGTAAGTTTTTTTAAAGATGAACTTATTGTAGGTAGTTATATTTTTGGGTTTTTCTTTCCTGTCGTTGGATATTATTTATATAAAAAAAAACAATACTATGCTTTTTTGTTGGGCATATTATTCACTGTAGCAATTTTATTGAGTGGTGAAAGATCGAGTTTTTTTAAATTACTTCTATCAATGATTTTGTTTATATTATTTGTTTTAAAACAAAAAAAATATAAATTTATTTTATTATTAATTTTTATCACTCTAATCTCTGGCATGTTCTTCAATGATAAAGTGAAATTTAGATATTTTGATACAATTAATCGTTCAATTAGTTTAGATTTTGATAATTTATATAACTCAGCACTCAATACTAAATATATAAATCAATCACTTTTGACATATGAAATTTTTAAAGAAAATAAATTATTTGGAGTTGGTAATAAAAATTATTTTAATTCTTGTAGTAAATTAGATGAAAATCTTGCCCTCAATTGTTATACTCACCCGCATCAATTTTATTATGAATTTCTATCAGAACATGGGCTTATAGGAAGTTTAATAATAATAATTATGATCTATTTACTTCTTTTTAAAAAAAACGACATATCGGGAGCAAATAAAAATATATTATTTATCTTCAAGATTTATTGCATAATAAGTTTCGTACCACTTATTCCAACTGGTAGCTTTTTCTCAAGTTACAATCTTGCACTTTTTTGGATTAACTTTAGTTTTTTTCAAGTTTTTAGGCTTATTAAATAAATTACTTTGTAATTTTTTTATTTTTTCCTTTTAAAATAAAATAGACCATAACATAACAAATAATATTCGTTATTATTAAAAGAAATAATATGTTCGTTTCTTTAATAAAGAATAGAGAAATAACAAAAATCATCAAATTATAAAAATTTATAAAAATAGCTGCAAATATATTGCTTAGAAAATTAGTATCAAATTTTGTCTTTAAAAATTTGTAAAGCAATTGATGTAAATGTAAATTATCAGGTTTTAAAGGATCATTTCCATAAAATAGCTTTCTTATGATTGAGAACAATATTTCAATTGCCGGATACCAAAGCATAATAACAATAAATAGTGATGACATTGAATTATTGTTTAAATTATAAAAATTAATTAATGTTACACCTGTAACAAAAGAAATTACGTATGCACCTGAATCTCCAATAAAATTCTTATTAAAAATATTAAAAATTAAAATAACAATAAGAATGATCAATATATTGTATAAGATTCCAAAATCAAAATTTAAATTAAAATAAGATATAAGAATAATCAAAGATGTAATGACCATTAAATTATATGCTAATACTAAAGAATTTAATCCATCTAAAAAATTTATTCCATTAATTAAAATTAAAAAACATAGTGATGTAAAAACTAAAGAGAAAAAATAATTAGATAATAAAAGATCTAATATATAAAGGTTAGTATGATAAACATAAACATTTCCAATTATAATAAATGATACAATTAATATTGTTTGACTTAAAAATCGTATTAAAGGAGAATTAATAATTTTTGTGTCGGAAAAAAAACCAATAATAAAAATTCCAATCAAAAAAAATTTCAAAATATAATCTTGCTCAATAAATATCAAAAATAATATAACAAAAATTAATCCTCCAGATAATGGGACTTTTTCATTGTTTGTAAATTTCTTATGAGATGAAGATTTAATATCGTCTAATAAAAATTTTTTTTTTACTAATAAAAAATTAATAAAATGATTTAGAAATAAACCTAAAATAAATTTTAAAAAAAATAGCATCAAATATTTTTAACTTGGTTATATTTCTTAAATAGAAAATTTAATGATAATCTAAAAACATAGATCCAAGATAAAAAAAAATTATTTTTTAATTGTTTTCTATAAATATAGTAAGAGTCCATAATTTTTTGAATAAAGTTAGATGATAAAGAATTTGGTGTTTTTCTCCAACTTGTTAAATATTTCTTTATTCCATAAACTTTGTAGTTTTTTGATAAATTCAACCAAAGAGAATAATCCTCTTTTGTTTTTTTTGATGAAAATTTGTGTTTTCCTAAAATCTTTTTTTCAATCATAACTGATGATAAAGCAATATCACATGATTTTATAAGGTCTACAAATGTCAATTCATTTTTTACCCGCATTTTTCCAAAAATTTTTCCATAAACATCTATTAAATTATAAGAAGTATGTGAGAAAGATATATTTTTATTTTTCATAAATTCATATTGAGTCTGCAATTTATTTTTTTTCCAAATGTCATCAGCATCTATAAAAGCAAGATACTTTCCCTTTGATTTTTTTATTCCTTTGTTTCTTGAAAAACCAGCACCAATATTTTTTTTATTTATGATTAGTTTAATTCTACGATCTTTCAAACAAATATCTTTAATAAAACTAAGGTCAAACTTATCTATATCATCAAAAATTATTATTATTTCTATGTTTTTATATGTTTGCTTGAGAATTGAATCTATAGTTGAAATAAAAAATTTTCTTTTTTTATAATATGGTATTAAAACGCTAATTAAATCATTCATTATGAACAAATTTTAATTATATTTAACTAAAAATTAATGAAAAATAAAGAAATTATAATTTTTATGCCTTCAATAGAAAAAGGAGGTGTAGAAAAAAACTTATTTATAATTTTAAAGTATTTAACCAAAATATACAAAAATGTATCGATACTCACTACAAACAAGGATTCCGTAAAGAATAAAATTAAAAAAATAAATGTTATTTCACCAAATTCAGATTTTTGGAGCAAAAAAAGTAGATTTTTAAAATATATAATTTGCTCTTATTTATTAATGAAGAAAAGTTTCATTAATAAAGAAATTATTGTATTAAGTTTTCAAGCAAATCTGTCTGCGATATTACTATGTAGATTGTTTAATATAAAAATTATTATAAGAGCTAACTCATCATCAGTTTTATGGGCTAAAAATAAAATAAAATTATTTATTTTTAAAAAATTATTTCAATTGTCAAATGATATAATTGTAAATAGTTTGGATTTAAAGAAAGAATTTAATACGAAATTTAATGTCAAATCGAATTTGATTTATAATCCATTAAATAAAAATGAAATTCTTCAAAAATCTAAACAAAAAATTAAGCTTAATTTTTTCAAAGATTCAAAAAAAACTTTGAATGTCATTAATATTGGAAGGTTAACAGATCAAAAAAACCAAATACTAATCCTTCAAGCATTAAATCATTTAAAAGAACATGTTAAATTTAAATTATTAATTATTGGGAGAGGAAAACTAAAATCGTCTTTACAAAATTTTATTACTGATAATAATCTTTTCTCTAATGTAAAAATAATTGATTATCAAAAAAACCCTTACCCATATATTAAAAAATCTGATTTATTTATTTTATCATCTAAATTTGAGGGATTACCAAATGTTTTATTGGAAGCTCAAGTTTTAAAAAAACCAATTATTTCAAGTAATTGTCCAACTGGTCCAAAAGAAATTTTAAAAAACGGTGATCTTGGAATAATGTTTAAAAATAATAATTACAAAGATTTAGTAAAAAAAATTAATTCTTATTTAGAAAATAAAAGCTATTATCAAAAAAAAGCATCAAATATAAAAAAACATTTAGTCAAGTATGATTCTAATACAAATCTTAAAAAATATGCAAATATTATTAACAGATATTACTAAAAAAACTTGAAATGATTAAGTCACCAATTATTTTTATTACATATAAAAGACCAACAGAAACAAAAAAAATTCTTAAATTAATTTTAAAACAAAAATTTTCAAAAATTTATATATTTCAAGATGGATTAAATCATAAACTTTCTGAAGTAGAAAAAAAAAAATTTATACAAACTAGGGAAATTATCCAAAAAATAAAATCAAAAAAAATAAAAGTAATTTTATTCAAAAAAAATATAGGATTGAAATATGTTGCAAAAAAAATTTTAGGAACAGTTTTTAAATTAGAAAAAAAAGCAATCATTTTAGAAGATGATACAGTTCCTGAAAAAAGTTTTTTTTCATATTGTGATAATTTACTTGAAAAATATAAAGAAAATAAAAAGATAGCTCATATTTCTGGATGCAATTTACATTATGGAACAACAAAAAAAAAACTAACCCAAAAAAGTTATTTTTACTCAAAATTCCCACATGTGTGGGGCTGGGCCACTTGGAGTGATAGATGGTTAAAATACTATGATCCTGACATTAAAAATTGGCCTAAAGATAAATCAGAATTTTTAAATAATTGTAATCTTAAACCAGGTGAGAAAAGATATTTTAAGTTTTATCTTGATAAAATTTACTACAAAAATGGCCCAGGATGGGACCAACAATGGATTTTTTCAAATATACTAAACAATCTTAAAACGATCGTTCCACAAAAAAATTTAATAAAAAATATTGGTTATAATAGTAATCCAACGGGTAAAAGTGCTAAGAAATTTAGGGACCTACACACTCAAAATATTAGACTTCCTTTAGTTCATGATCATAAACATAGATACAACAAAACATATGATGAATTTTTATATAAATCTTTTTACAAAAGAGATTTAATATTTTTAAGAGTAATCAAAAGAATTAAATTATTAATTAAATATTTAAAATTTTAAATGAATATAATTAAAAAATTTTTGAAAATTATCATCCCTCAAAAAATTATAGAAAAGATTTCTTTTTTAAAATTAAAGAATAAAAATTATTTCGGATTTAAAAAACTTGATAAAAAACTACTAGAATATTTAAATTATAATAATGGATTTTATGTTGAGCTAGGCGCTGCAGATGGAATAACTCAATCAAATACACGTTATTTTGAAAAAAATTTAGGTTGGAGGGGTATCTTAATTGAACCAGAAATTAATAATTTTAATAAATGTAAAAAAAATAGGTCAGAAAACAATTTTTTCATAAATAAAGCTTGCGTAGGATTTGATTATAAAAAAAAAAATCTAAGAATGATTTCAGTTGGACTAATGACAACATCCCTAGATGAGAATATAAGTAAAATTAATCCTACATTGCATGCTGATCAAGGTAAGAAGTATTTAAAATCAGACGAAAAAATTCAAGAGTTTACCTCTGATGTTTCTACGTTAAATGATATATTGGATAAATGCAAATCTCCAAAAATAATTGATTTTATATCTCTAGATGTTGAGGGTCTGGAAATAGAAGTTTTAAACGGAATAAATTTTGATCATTATGTCTTTAAATATATTTTGACTGAGTCTAGAGATAATAGTGAAATGGTTGAATTTTTTGAAAAAAAAAATTATCAACTAATTAAAGAATTTCCACCAAGAGACTTGTTATTTAAATATATTTTTTAAGTTTTATTTGAAAAATACCGAGCAAAGTTCCTACAAATCTTACAAAATACATTAAAAATTTAAGTGAAAATATTTTAAAATTAATTGGTATCATCAATAAATATAAAAAACTTATTAAGATTTCATAAATTAATTTCTGAATAACTTTTAAAAAACCATTAAAAAACCCGTATCCATTTGTATAAATTATAAAAGAACTCAAACCATATCGAAAGTTTCTTTTTAAAAACCAATTAACATTAGATCTTTTTTTGTCAAATGACTCATAAACTTTAGCTGTATTACACCAAATTATTGAATAACCCTTTTGATTTAAATTTATAAAAAAGAGCTGATCAGAACCTCCAAAATTATTTAACTCTTTTAAAAATTTAATTTTTGTTTTTTCTATAATACCTTGTTTTATAACGACATTGTTTGTTGCTGCCCATTTAACTTTCTTATAATCAGTTCCTTCTCTCGTTAACAAATCTAAATATATATTTTTTTTTTCTGGAATTTGTGGACCTGTAATTATATCTGGATTCAGTTTTTTTTTTAATTTTATAATATTTAGAAGCCAATTTTTATCAATTTTACAATCATCATCAAAAAAACACAGATTTTTATATTTTATTTTTTTTACTAAACTTAAAGCTTTATTTCTTGCAAATGGTATTCCCAAATTTTTTTCTAACGCATAAATGTATCTAATTTTACTTTTCTTAGAAAAATTTTTTAAAATTTTAAAATGACTTTTTTTTTGAGAATTTTCTACGATAATTAATTTTATTTTTTTATTACTTTTATGCATTTTATCAATGCTAATTAGTAAATTATTAATATAATTTTTATTCTTGGAGGTACATATTAGAAACAAATAATCAATCATCATTATTTAGGCCAAATTAAGAAATTTGCATTTTTATATTTCTATTTTTATTAAATTCAAGAACCATTAATATTGACCACAAATAAGGGTGCACATCTCTCTTTTTACTGAGATGAAGTTTAAAAAGTTTTTCAACTATATTTTTATTTATTGGTAAATTATGATAATTACTTGTATCTAAAATTAAATCCTCTGCCCAATCTTTAAGCTTACCTCGAAGCCATTCTTTAATGGGTGTTTCAAATCCTCTTTTTTTTTTGTCTAAAATATAATTTGGTAAATATTTTCTTGCATATTTTTTCAAAAAAACTTTTTTATTTAAGAGAGAAATTTTATCGTTTACATCTAAATTTTGACAAAAATTAATTATTTCATCACTCAAAAATGGTAACCTACATTCTAAAGAATTTGACATACTAGAACGATCTAACTTAATAAGATAGTTTTCAATTAAATTATTCTTCATATCATATTTGAGTATGTCATTTATCAAATTTTTTTTTTCCTGTATTTTAAATTTAAATAAGTCATTCTCTAAGTATTCTTCCTTAATTACATTAGGTAAATCTTTATTTAAACATTTTAAAAATTTAAAAGATGACTCTAAATCTTTTTTAATTAAAAATTCTTTTAGAAGTATCATCTTATGATTGGAACTAATAACTGGAAGATAGTTTAAAAAATTAAATAAATTACTTGGAAGAAAAGATAATAATGATTTTATTTTCATAAGAGTATAATAATTATATCCTCCAAACAATTCATCGCCACCATCTCCTGAAAGACAAACATCTACCATATTTTCTTTTGCAAATTTAGTCATCAAATAAGTAGGTATTAACGATGGGTCAGCAACTGGCTCATCAAATTTTTCAGATAAATTTGGTATTTCTTTGATTATATCGCTGTGACTTATTATTTTTTCGTGATGATCACTTTCTAATTTTTTTGAAAATTTTCTAGCTAAGTTACTTTCATCATATTTTTCATCATCGAAACCAATTGAAAAAGTTTTTATTTTACCTAATTCATTTTTTGCTAACTTTGCCACTAAAGAACTATCAATACCACTTGAAAGAAATATTCCTACTGGTCTATCAGAGTTCATTTTTTCCCTAATCGACCTTTTAAATATTTGATCGAAATTTTCAAATGTGTTTGTATTATTTTCTTTATTTAATTGATCTAGTTTTTGATCCCAATAATTTTCAATTTTTAAAGTATTCTCAGTAAGTGTTAAATTGCACCCTGGTTGTAATTTAAAAACATCTTTAAAAATTGTTTTTTGGCTATCACAATGTCCATAAGTAATAAAATCATTTACAGAATTATTGTCGTATAAAAATTTTTTATTACAAATTTTTTCTAAAGCACTTAAATTTGAGGCAAAATAAAAATTATTTTTTTCTTTATGATAAAAAAATGGCTTTTCACCTAACTTATCTCTTGAACAAAATAATTCTTTTCTTTTCAAATCTAGAATGACAAATGAAAACATTCCATCAAGTTTTGAAACAAATTTTTTACCCCAAAATATGTATGAATTTAATAATACTTCAGTATCTGTCTTACTCTTCCATTTAAAACTATTTTCTAATTCATTATAAAGTTTTTTATAGTTATAAATTTCGCCGTTAAACATACAAATATACCTACCATCATTAGATATCATTGGTTGATTTCCAGACTCGGATAAATCAATGATTGAAAGTCTTCTAAATCCAAATTTGCAAAAATTATTTTGAAAAAAACCTTCTGAGTCTGGACCTCTTTTTTTTAAAAGATTATTCGCTTCTTTAATTAATATTTTATGATTTAAATCATTAGATAAATTTATAGTTCCAACAAAACCACACATAGATTATTAATATATTAGTTAAACTCTCTTAGACCAAATATGTTTTTCTAACAATTAAAATATATTATTTTATTTAAATATCTTTATACCGTCAATTTTTAAACAAAGTTTTTTGTTTAAAGAGCAATCATTTAAAGTTATTTAGCTAATAGTAAATCATGAAAAATTTAGCAAAAAAAGAAATTATTTATTGGTCACCATCTCTCAGTAAAGTTGGTACTATTAATGCTGTTATAAATTCAGTTATTGGAATTAAAAAATTTTCTAATGAGTTTAATCCTTCGATAATTGATGCTTCTGGTGAATGGAAAAATTATAAGAAAAATAAAAAAATTTCATTTATCAAATTATATAAAAAAGAATATTTTGATAATTTACCAAAAGGTGGTTTTTTTAAAAGTAGACTATCTTATATAATTATTTTTTTATTTTCCTTTTTTCCTTTATTAAGATGTTTAAAAAGTAGAAATCCTGAATTTTTAATAATACATTTAATAACATCATTGCCATTATTATATCTTATATTTTTTAATATTCAGACCAAAGTAATTTTAAGAATATCCGGATTACCTCAAATCGGAATATTTAGAAAGTTTTTATGGAAATTAGTAAGTAAAAAAATTTATTTAGTCACATGCCCCACAAAGTCTACTGTGAATTTTCTTAAAAACAAAAAAATATTTCCAAAAAATAAAATCAAATTGCTTTATGATCCTTTTATAAACCCAGATGAAATAAGAGATAAATTAAAAGAAAGATTAAATAAAAAAAATGATAATGAAAAATATTTTATCTCTATAGGGAGATTAACACACCAAAAAAATTTCTCACTATTAATTAATTCATTTGAAATAATTGCAAAAAATTTTCAAAATTTAAATCTGAAAATAATTGGTGAAGGTGAACAAAAAAATATTTTGGAAAACATGATAATAAAAAAAAATTTAACAAATAGAATTTTTTTATTAGGATATAAAAAAAATATATACAAATATTTAAAAAAAGCAGAGTGTTTTGTGTTAACATCTTTATGGGAGGATCCGGGTGCTGTTTTAATTGAAGCTGCTGCACTTGGAAAAAATATAATTTCTTCAAATTGCAATAATGGACCTAAGGAAATACTTGATAATGGAAAAAATGGATATCTTTTTAAAAATAATGATGAAAGAGATCTAATAAAAAAAATTATTAAGTTTAAAAAATCTAACTTAAAGATTAAGAATTATATGGCGAAAAAATTGAAAAAAAAATCAGAACTTTATACGATTAAAAATCATTCAAAATTACTAATTAAATATTTAAATGAAAATTAATTTAATATTTTTTATATCAAATTTTTCTTTTGGCGGAGCTGGAAATTCAATAGTAAGATTGTGCCAGTCATTAAACAAAAACAAATATTCAATAAATGTGATATGTTTAGGAAAAAGTGGATATAAGAAAAATTTAATCAAAAATAATATAAATTTGATTGAAATTAATAAATCAAAATTATTATTTTCTATTTTTAATTTGATACAAATTATTAATAACTTAATATCAGAAAGAAAGAAAAACATTTTAATTTCCAATATCCATTACAACAATGTCGTAATATTATTTCTCAAAAGATTTTTTAAACCTGTTAAAATTATTATTGTTGAAAGAACACCTATTGAAGAACTAGATATTTTTTTTGGATCAATTGATTTGATAAAAAAAAAAATAATAAAAGTTTTAGTAAAATTATTTTACAAAAAAGCAGACATAATCATTGCTAATTCTTCAGGTATTAAAAAAGGACTTGATAAACTTGTAAATAAAACAATTAAAGTCATATATCCTCCAAGTATAATTGGTAGAAAAAAAAGGATTAAAAAACTAAATCTAAAAAATTTGAAATTATTTTGTTTTACAAGATTATCTAATGAAAAGAATATTATAGTATTATTTAAAGCACTTAGAAATTTAAATAAAAACATAATTCTGAATATTTATGGAAATGGAGTTGAAGAAAAATTATTAAAAGATTATGTAAATAAAAATAACCTCAATAAAATAATTTTTTTCAAAGGTCATAAAAATAATATGAATAATATTAAAGAACAGGTATATATTTCAACTTCATTATTTGAAGGCTGTTGTAATTCAACTATTGAAGCAATAAATAATTCTAAAATAATATTATCTTCAAATTGTCCTGGTGGAAATTTAGAAATACTATTGAATGGAAGAGGTGGAAAACTTTTTCAAAGTAACAATTATATGAGTCTATCAAATTCAATAGGTTATATTATTAAAAATCCAAAAAAATATTACAATAAAACAAAAATAGCCCATAAACATCTTGATAGATTTTATTTAAAAGAAAATATAAGAAGATACCAAAAAATATTTAATAGTTTATAATTATTTAAGTTAATAATATGCATAAATTTACAGAAAAAATTAAAAATATTCTTAAGAAATTTAATTTCAAAATTGAACATGTTGATTCTTGGTATAAGAAAAAAGAACACTCAATTGCAGAAATTGATACAGATGAATTGAAATTCATCAAAAATATTACAAATTATTCAATGTGTTCACCTGCAAACCATTGGGCAATAATCCAATCACTAAAACACATCAAAAAAAATAATATAGGTGGTGATATTGTTGAATGTGGAGTTTGGAAAGGTGGTAATTTAATTTTATTTAAAAAAATATTAGAAAAGATTGGTATCGACAGAAAGATACATGGATTCGATACATTTGAAGGTATGCCTATTCCTGGCCAAAATGATTTTGATTTAAAAAACATCAAAGCAAATACTGTCTATGAAAAATATAAACAAAAAGATATTAAGTGGTGTTACTCATCTCTAGAAGAAGTCCAACAAAATATTCTTAACTCGGGTTTAGAATTAAATGATAATTTTAAATTTATTAAAGGTAAGGTTGAAGAAACATTAAAAGTAAATGAAAATTTACCGGATAAAATATCTTTATTAAGATTGGATACTGATTTTTATGAATCAACAAAAACTGAACTAGAAATTCTTTTTCCTAGACTTGAAAAAGGTGGAATTTTAATTATTGATGATTACGGTCATTGGAAAGGTTCCAAGCTAGCTGTAGATGAATATTTTAATTTAGAAAAAAATTTTTATTTTATGCATCGCATTGATTATGCAAGTAGATTGCTTATTAAGTAATTTATTCTGTTATTTTTTTTAGAAATTCTAAAATATAATTTAAACCAGTTTCTTTATATACGTTTTGAAGTTCATTCTGAGAGTTTTTTACTAAGTTTATCCTTAGTTTTTCATTTGTTAAAACTTCGTTAATTTTTTCTTCTAGATTTTGAAGATCAAAATCATACATCAAACAATTTTCGTTATTTTTATAAATATTTGGCCAAGTTTTGATATATGAAATATCAGGAAAAATTACGCAAGCACCCATAGTTACTGCCTCAAATTCACGATAACATATTTCTCCCCATCCAAAAGATCCCACAGAAACTTTAGAATTAGCTAAACTTTTCAAATATTTCTTATGATTTATTCTTTTTTCAATGTCCTTCAGGCCATATTTTTCGTTCAATATTTTGGAAACTAAATATCTTTGAAAAAAAATTGATTTTTTTTTGCTATTAAGTCTAAGATTTGATTTTATAAAAATATCATTTTCTCTTATATTTTGAGAGTTCATTTTTAAACTTTTTTTAAAATCTTTTTTTTGAAATCCCGACAGAAATCCTTTTAATACACAAAAATTTTTATCAAAAATATTTCTATTTATACAATCAAAGTAATTTCCGACACCAATATTCCAACTTTGAACTAATTTATTTTCAAATTTATTTTCTAAAAATTTATAATTAAATGTTAAGTTTTTTTCTAACTTAAATTTATTCTGGTAATAATCTGCATAAATTCTATTTCGAAAAAAATTTTTTTTATAATTTGATATATCTGAATATAACTGGTTTTTTGCATATTTTTTTATATAGGGCATTATTTCAAAAGCTGTGGTTCCAACACTATCACTTAAATCAAACCATATAATATTTGGATTTATTTTTGAAATTTTTTTAATTTTTTCCTCTAATTTAAATTCAGTTTTAATTCCTAATTTTTTTTTAGTCTTAATTATGTTTGAGTCTGTGAAATATCTACTAGCTATAAAAATAAAATCTGCATTGAAAAAATTATTATTTATTCTATTAAAATAATTTATTTCATAACCGCTTTCTCGTATTTCATCTTTAAAAAAATTTATTGGGGACCAATACCCAAAATTATAAGCCCATTTAAATTTTGAACCGGGATGCAAAATATTTATTTTTTTCATTTGCTTTTTTTAAAAAATTCATAAAATTCTAAAATTGAATCTGCTCTATTTTTACAAGAAAATTTTTTTGCAGTGGATGTTGCATTTTTAGATATTTTAAACCTCAATTCTTTATTTTTATTCAAATTATCAATAGTTTTTTTCCATTCACTTATATTTTGATATTTTTTAACAAAGATGCAATTTTTAAAATTTGTTAATATTTCTTTTAAAACTTTTTTTTCCGAAGAAATAATTGGAATACCAGTTGATAAATATTCAAACATCTTTATTGGTGACATAAATTCCGAGATATCATCTTGAAAATTTTGTGAGTTAATTGAAACTTGTTTTTGATATGGCATCAATAAAATGTCAGCATCTTTGTAAAGATTTAATATTTTTTTAAAGTTCATAAATGGATAAATTTTAAAATTTTTTGAATAAATTTTGATATTTTCATTTCTCTTTCCAACAACGTGAAAATTATATTTGGGACACCTTGCTGCTAATTTGGCTAAAAATTCAACACCTCTTCCCTTATAAAAACTCCCAAAATAATATAAATTTTTAATTTTTTTATTTGGATTATATTGAATTTTGAAATCTCTTATATCCACACCATCATGTAAAATTGCAAAATTTTTTACTATTGTATTATAATGTTCGTAAATTCCCCTAGATATAAATAAATTCTTTATGATAAACTTTGAATTAATAAAATTTAATTTTATAAAAATTAGCTTAGATAAACCTTTTATTTCTTGATGAATTTCTAAAAAATGATGAATTGAGAAAATTGACATAAAAAAGCTTGAAAATAAGCTTCGTGATATAATTAGTTGATTTTTTTTTTTTAGAAAACTTAAGCATCTAATTGAAAATAAGATTCTTCTAAGAATGTTGTTATTTTTTTTTTTCTTAAATATTGTTTCTATATTAATTTTCTTATTTGAGTGTAAATTGTAATTTTTTTTAGATATCAAATAATCATAAGTTTCATCCTTATATGGACATAACAGAGTAATTTTTTTAGATTTACTCGAAAAATTATCGAGCATTTTAAAAATATGAACAGATTGAGCCTTATTTGACGGTAAACTTAATTCAGTTATATAACAAATGTTAACCATCTAATTTATTCAAACAGCTCCTAGCACTTAATTTTATTTTTTTACTATATTTTTTTTTTATAATGATTAATACTGAATATCATAAAGTATATAAAATTAATTATTTAAATCTTAAAAAGTAATTAAAAACTTCGAATGATCTTTAAACAAACCTATAATAAGTTAAAAATTTTAAGGAAAAATGTCTATGCAGAAAAAATTTACGAGATAAGTTTTCATGAATTTTTTTACGCTATATTGAATAAAAAAATTAATGTAAATAAAAATTACAATAAATTTTTTTCATTTATTGCTAATTTAAGTCTTTTTTTTCTTAGTTATTTAACAATATATAAAGCAAAGATTTTTGGCATTAAAAAGATCAACTATTTCATAGTAGCTGACTCAAATAATATTGATATTAGATCTAAAAATATTTTAAATTTACTGGATGATAACCAATATATAAATATAGTAAGAACGAAAAATTTTAAAACTTCTCTTAAAACATATTTTAAATTCAAAAATATTATTTTTTTTAATAGTTTATTTATTTTTTATAAATTCAAAAAAAAAGATAATTCAAAATATAATATACTAGAAAATATTCATTCTAAAAATTTTTACAAATATTTAATATTAAGGAAATTATTCTCAAATTTAGGTGTATATAAATTTTTAATGATAGATGATTATAGAGAAATGCAAATCTTCATTAAGATTTGTAATGAACTTAGAATTAAGTCAATTGGGTATCAACATTCTAGATTTAATAAATTTTTATTGCCTTTAAAATACGAATGTTTTGATAAATATATTGTTTGGACTGATTTTTTTAAAAAAAAATTACTCCTATTTAATAAAAATTACAAAAATAAAATTTTAATTAATAATTTTAGAAATTTTTCATTAGTTCAAAACTACAAATCTAAAAATAATTTAATTTATTTTGTTGACGATTATCTTGATGAAAAAATAATTGTTAAATATCTTGATAAATTAAATAAACTTAAAAATTTTAAATTATTTGTAAAACTAAAATTCAATTCTGAAATACCAGATAATTTTATAAAATATTTAAAAATTAAAAACTATACAATACTCCCTAATATTTCAATTAATCAAATTATTAAAACAATCAAACCTGCTGGATTTTTAGCAGCTCATTCTAATATTTTAATGGAGTCAACTTTGTTCAATATTGCACCAATATTACTTAAAACTAAAACTGACTATTCGTATGATTTGATAGATGAAAAATTAGTTTTTCATCTTAATTTAAAAGATAATTTTGATAAGAAAATAAAAAAATTTGTTCATAATAAGAAAAAAATTTCTATTATAAGAAATAAAATTTGGACTTTTAAAAATGAAAGAATAAATCATTTATTTTAAATTCTAAATTTAGTTAAATTTAACGTAATCTCAATTGCTTTATTGGCCTGAAAAGTATTCATTTCAATTCCATTAATATATTTTATTTTGTTTTTCATGCATTGATAGAATAACTTTGTTTTTTTTGGTTTATAAACTAAATCATAAACAATACTTGACTTATTAATTTTTTTTAGAAAATCATCATTTAAAATTGATTTGTTTTCAAATTCTTTTTTTAAATTACTACCTAAAGGAGTGCAATTAATTATCAAATATTTTTTTCTAATATCTATATTATTTAATTTTATTTTTTTTAGATATTTAGTATTCAATTTATTTTTTTTTATCTTTTTTGTTATAATCAAAAAACTTTTATAATTAAATTTTTTAGAAAGATAATTATATATTGCAGAACCTGAGCCTCCGAGACCAAAAATTATTATATCTTTAATTTTTAAATATCTTTTTACTGAGTTTAAGAACCCATATATATCAGTATTATATGCATAAAATTTATTTTTTTTTTTAATTATCAAATTTGTAGATTTAGATAGTTTTGACGATTGATCTAAATAATTTGCATATTTATTTATTTCAATTTTGTAAGGCATAGTAATTGCAGAGGCTAGGAAAAACTTGTTAGAAAAAATCTTTTTTATTTCACGATTAAAATTTTTTTTATTTATTTCCAAAGCTAGCATTTTTGATTTAATCTTATTTTTTTTAAAAAATTTATTCCAAATTATTGGGGATCTAGGTTTTTTAAGAGGATAACCAATTATTGAGCAAAACATTAAACTATTTTTTTGTTAAAAACTTTTGCTAATTTTCTAGTTTGTTTGATTAGTTTGGAGAACTGACTAAAATTTAATGGTTGGAGTGGATCTACTGCTGACTCTTTTGGATTTGGATGCATTTCAATTATCAACCCATCACAATTTGCCCCTATAGAAGCATAAGTCAAACCTGGCACATAGGGCGCCCAAAAACTAGCATGACTTGGATCTGATATGATTGGAAATGTGGTTAATTCTTTAAGGGCTTGAATTGCTTGTAAATCTAAAATAAATCTTGAAGTTGCTCTGTGTGTATGTGGAGCAGATATACCTCTTTCACATAATATAAGATTTTCATTTCCTTCAACCAATATATGTTCTGCTGCACCTAAGAAGTCTCTCAAGCTTGCACCAAAATGTCTTTTTAAAATTATAGTTTTTTTTGTTTTTGCTACTTCTCTGAGTAATTCTAGATTTTGCATATTTCTAGATCCAATTTGCAAAATATCTGCTGTCATACAAATTCTATCTAGATATTGGATTTCTGTTACTTCAGTGACAACATTCAAATTAAAATATTTTTTAACTTCATCCATAATCTCTAAGCCTTGATTTTTACTTTCTAAATATTTTTTTGATCTATAGGGAAAGGTCAAAGGTTTAAATGCATGCCCTCTAATTATTTTAAGTTTATTCTTTTTTAACTCTTTTGCGACTGCAAACATTAATTTTCTATTTTCTACTCCATTTGGACCACTAATAATTGGAATATTATTAGTAAAAAATTCTTGATTATTAATCAAAATTTTTCTTTTTTTTTTCTTAGTGGATAAAGGAATTTTAAACTTAATATCATCATCAGTAATATCTTTGGTTGGCTCCTTATTTGAAAGATTTTTAATAAATATTTCTTTCATTATATTTTTCCTAATTTACTTTGTTTAATTTTAATTTTTTCTATTTTAGCATTATTTTTTGAATTATAAATTGAATGTAAAATGTGTAGCACATGTAAATTCTTATGAATATCTAAATTTTTTGAAGATTTAAAAATTTTATCATTTAAAAATTCATTAATAATTTTCTCATGCCCATTTCCCATTGCACCAATCTGGCCTTGTGATTTTGTAAATTCTTCAGAATTTTTGATATCCTTTACAATTTTATCCTGCTCAATCAGATGAAAGGTATTAAGACTAACTCCTTTCACCAAAGCTCTTCCTTTATCTCCAAGAACATCCATTGATGACCTATAATTTTGATCAGCTCTAGTAGTAGCTTTTAACGATGAAAGAATACCATTTTTATGAATAAAATTAATAATAGCAAGATCTTCAGCCTCAAGTTTTTTTTTATTATAACTTAATAAAGAGCTAAATTTTTTTACCTCTCCAAATACGTATACTAAAGCATCGATAAGATGTATTGCCTGATTGCTGAGAACTCCTCCGTCCGAATTATATTTTCCTCTCCAGGAGACAGAATAGTATTTCTTATCTCTCATCCAAAATAAAGCACTGTCTACTAAAAAAATATTTCCAATCTTTTTTTTAAGAACTATTGATTTCAATTTTTGTATTGCATTATTAAATCTATTTTGAAATGCTACCCAGCATTTTACTTTTTTATTCTTGGCTATACTGATTAATTTTTTTGCATGTAAAAGGTTCAGTACAAATGGTTTTTCTACTAAAACATGAATTGAATTGTTTAATAGAATTTTTGAATATTTGTAATGCAAGTTTGAAGGAGTCGAGATAAATGCATGGGTAATATTTAGTTTCTTTATAAGTTTAATATTAAAATCAATTTGGTTTATATTTCTTTTTTTATTTAAATTATTTTTTTCAAATATATATATTTCTTTAATCTTTTTATTTTTTTTTAAAATTTCAAAATAATATTTTCCTGCTACTCCAAAGCCAACTATAAGTACATTCATTTTTTTAAATTACAATTATTTTAATCTTATAAACTTTTAATAAAACAATTTAACTCTTTTTTTTATTATTTTGTCTTGAATTTTACTTTTTGTTAAATCAAGTGATAAATCTTTCAATATCTCATATTTTTTACTATCGGTATAATATGTGTTAAATTTAAAAGTAAAATTCGAATTTATACCACTTCCATCAAATCCAATATTTTTTATTTGAGATTTATTAGGAAATATAAAGTATTTTTTTTTTAAAAAACAATATTTTATTAAATCAAGTGTCCAAACATTTTTTTTGTTTATTTTCAATTTTTCAATTGTATTAATAATTGGTGATTTTTTAATTTTAAATTTATTACGATTTTTTTTATATTCTTTATATTTTTTTGACCATGTGGCCCAGCCCCAGGACATAAAATTTCTCAAAAGAATTGATTTTAAAATTTTATCTTTTTTAATATGAAGTTCGGGTAATTGATAACCGCAAATTGCTTGAATATCATCACGTTTTTTATAAACATCAATACATTTTATAATGAAATTAAAAAATTGCTTTCTGGGAATACAGTCATCCTCTAAAACTATAAAATTTAAATATTTATTAGCCATATAATTCATTCCAAATTCAATTGATTTTGCTAGACCTTTGTTTTTTTTAGACCTGTGAATTTTAAATTTAATTTTGTTATTAGTCTTCAACATAAACATTATTTCATTTTGACAAATAATGTCCTTTTTATTTTTTGGTCCATCAACAAAAATTTCTACTTTTTTAATATTGTAATCCTCAAGGGCTATTAAAACTCTTCTTAAATGAGATGGACGATTATATGCAAAAAGAGCTATCCCTGTTTTTTTTGGAATTTTCATTTAAAAAGTTTAATTTTTTTTTTTTTTGAATATTTTAAAACTTGATTTGCCATGAATAAATCAAGATCATTATGGATATCAATGCCAGTAACACTATCTTGATTTACTATAAAATGCACTCTTTTACCTATTCTTTTTCCTTTTCTCCAAAATTTTGCTCTAGTAGCACAAGCTAAACCAGTATCTTCTCTGTATAAAATTGGAGCAATTTGTCTTGAAGTGTATTCCTTCATCCAAGGAAGAACTTTAAATGGTTTTTTTTTCTTATAATGCCAAAAGTGCTTATAAAGATGATGCACAGAAAAAGCACTATCTACTTTTTCATTTTTTTGCAAAACTTGGACTGCCTCTTTGACCCATGAAACTTTTCTGAATGGATTGGTGCAAGTTAAAAAGACACAAATATCATACTTTGTTGAAAAAAAATCTTCTGCTTGTAATAAAGCTTGCTTTAAGGTTTCTTCAGTTGTTACAAAATCACCAGAATATTTTTTTTCTCTCAAGAATGGGACCTGAGCTCCAAATTTTTTTGATATTTTTGCAATTTCACTATTATCAGTTGAAACAATAACTTTATCACAAACTTTACTATCAATCGCAGTTTTTATAGGATAATAAATTAGTGGCTTTCCTCCTAGATGTTGAAGATTTTTAAGTTTGATTCCTTTTGAGCCACCCCTTGCAGGAATTATACATATAACTTTTTTTTTATTCATAAATTCTTTTTGCATTAAATGATTTAAGAGATTTAAAACCTCCATTAATCATTGCAGTTTGTAATTCTGATTTTAAAATTTCAACGATTCTATTTACGCCATTTCCACCGTCCAAAATAAGTCCATAAATCGCAGCTCTACCTATGCCAACAAGATCAGCCCCTGCACACAAATACTTTATTATATCAGATCCTTTTTCGACCCCACCATCTACAAATAATATTGTTTTATATTTTTTTTTAATTTTAGATATTTTTCTTAGAGCTGAAATAGCACTTATTCCGCTATTAAACATTCTACCACCATGATTAGAAACCCAAATACCCGACGCACCATTTTTGATGCAAGATTCGGCATCCTCTAAAGTAAGTATACCTTTTATGATTACTGGCAACTTAGTTTTTTTTGTCATATACTTTACTAACTTCCAATCATAATATCTTCCCAATGATGGATTTGGAGATTCAGGATTAGATCTTTTACCATATTTTCTTGCGTCGTAAGACGTCTCTCTATCTAAATGTCTGTGAGATCTTATGTTGGCATCAACACATAAAACGATAGAGTTACATTTGTATTTTTCTGCATTCTTTAACTGTTGCTCAATCCATTTTAAGTTACCAAAAGGAAATATTTCCCACCCAAAAGAAAGTTTGCTATTGTTTTGTTTGATATCTTTTAAAGACATTCTTCCTTGAGTACTAAAATAAGATAAAGTTTTTGATTTATTTGCACCCCTTGCAGTTTCTATTTCACCCAAGTTTCTAAACTGTGTCTGGTGTCCCATAGGAGAAATAATTATGGGTGAGCTAAAATTTTGGCCAAAAATTTTAGTTTTAATATCTATGTTGCCGACTTTATTCAAAAATGAGGGTTTGATTTTTATATGATTTAAATCAAGATTATTAATCTCTCTAGTAAATCCATTCTCAGCGGCAGCTTCTAGCCATTTAAAAGTACCTGGCCTAATTTTTTTTTTTGCCTCTAATCTTGCTTGAATTAGTGTTTTAAAATTTTTCATTATAATTTTATAAAGGATTTATTTATATTATTTTACATTAATTTAAATAAGCATTATACAAATAATAATTCTTATAAAAGTACTAATTTAATGTGTGGAATTTCTGGTATAATTAACTTCTCAAAAAACATTAATATTGCTGATGTTAATGTTATGAACAATTCAATAAATTATAGGGGTCCTAATTTTAAAAAAATTATAAAGCTAAATTATGCAACACTGGGCTTTTTAAGATTGTCGATTATTGATCTTAGCAATAAATCAAATCAACCCTTCCAAGATACAGAAAAAAAAATAACTGTTATTTATAATGGCGAAATTTATAATTACAAAGATCTTAAAAAAAGATTTTTTCCCAAAGTAAAATTTAAAAGTAATGGTGATGGTGAAATCATTCTACATTTATACAAAAAATTTGGGAAAAAATTTATTAATTATCTTAAAGGGATGTTTGCAATATGTATAGTTGATGAAAACAAAAAAAATATTTTACTAATTAGAGATAGATTTGGAATAAAACCTCTTTATTATTTTCTAGATAAAAAAAATAAAAACCTTATTTTCTGTTCTGAAATAAAAGGTATAGTCGCAACAAAATATTATAAAAAAAATATCAATATTAAAGAAGCATATCTTTATTTGAAAAAAGGTTACATTAATTCTACAAATGAAACTTGGTTCAAAGATATTTATCAAGTGCCACCTGGATCATATATAGAATATAATCCCCAAAGATTTAAAATTAATAATTATTATAAATTAGAGGAAAAAATTGATGAAAGTAAAGATAATTCAAATACTTCATACAAGAAAAATTTAAATCACATTTTTGATAAAATTTGTAATTCATTTAAAGAACACCTTCAATTTGATGTGAAAGCAGGAATACATATTTCAAGTGGGACTGATTCTGCTTTAATTGCGGCATTAACAAAAATTCATGACTCAAAAAATATTGAATCTTATACTTTTTCATTTGAAAATAAAATTTTTAGTGAATTAGATGGTGCAAAAGAAATTGCTAAATCCGTTAATTTAAAAAATAACAGTTCAATTTTAAAAGATAAAGATGTTGAAAATTTTTTATATGATGTTTTAAACGCAGAATTTGAACCTTTTTCATCTTTGAGAATTCTTAGTCAACATCATTTATATAAAAAATATAAAGATGATATAAAAGTAGTGATTGATGGTTCTGGAGGAGATGAAATTGGAGCTGGATATATTTACTATGCAATTCCCTGGTACCTAGACTTACTAAATGATAACAAGGTGAACAAAGAACAGGAGAGATTACTAAGTTTAAGTGCAAATATTAAAAACGACACAATAGATTTACAACATTTTTTATTAGGATCTATTAATCAAACTTTTTCACCAGGGTCTTCTACGGTAGATGGTAGTATTTATTCAAATAAATCTTTATTGAGTAATGATTTTTTAAAATCTAATAATCAAAATAATAATGAAATTATAAAACCATTTAAATCTTATCTGAGAAATGCTCAATATGCAGACTTATTTCATCTAAAATTACCTAGAGCATTAAGGTATGTCGATCGAGCATCTATGAGCAATAGTATTGAAACAAGAGTTCCATTATTAGATCATGAAGTAGTTGAAGCTTGCTTCAATGTTCCTTCAAGATTTAAAATTGTTAATCAGCAACAAAGATCAATATTTAAAGACAACATTAAAAAATACATTAACAACTCGGTCTTATTCAAAAATAAAAGAACTATTGCTGACCCTCAATCTTATTGGTTAAAGAATAATCTCAAAAATTTATGTGATGAGGTTTTTTATGACTCCAATTTTAATAGTTACAACTTTTTAAACACAGAAAAATTCCAGGATTACTATCAATCATTTATTAAATATCCAAAACATTTTAATACTTTTTTTATATTTCAAATATTGATTATGGAACTTTGGATAAAGAAAATACTTAATTAAAAGTGGTTATTCTCTTTTTAAAAACATAGTTATACTTTTTCTAAATATTTTTTGATTTGAAAGATTTGATTTTGGCTGAATGGGGCCTACAGCATGCAAAGAATTAAATGTTTTCACATGCATTATCATACAATTTTTTTCAAAAGGCATTTCTCTCACTAATTCAGTTTTTTCATAAGGTACAGTTCTATTTAAATTATTATACTTAAATTCATTAGAATTGGACTTAAGAATTTTTGTTCCCAAATTTGAATAATTGAATATCTCTTCATTATCGATAATTGGTATTACAAAACCAATTATGTTATTTGGTCCATCTGTATGTGGTTTAATAAATCCATTTTGAACTGGTATTGAGGAAAATTCAAAACTAAAATTAATATCTTTTTGAAAAATTTTTTTAACCAAGTTTTTAAATGATTTTGGTTGATTTATACCTAAATCGACATGATTATTAATAAAAAAATTATTTAAACTCTGAAAAAATTTATCAGAATTAATATAATCAAAAAAAAACTTTAATGACCTTGTTTTTCCAAGATATTTAAAAAATTTATTTTTACTGGAGCCTAAATTACTAAAATTAAATTTATCAAATTTATTTTCACCTAAATGTTTATCTTTCATTTTTACAAATTCTTCATCAGAAGGAAACTCATTACAAATTTCATTGTATACATCTGGACTCAAAAAATTATTAGTTACACTATGAGGAAATGGCTCATAATAAAATAACGAATTTTCAAAATTTATAAATTTATCTTTCATAAAATATCAAATTTAGTTTAGTTTAATTAAGTTTGCAATTTTTCTCGACAAGTTTTTATGTCCTAAACAATTTAGATGAAAACCATCCGAGGTAAAATATTTCTTTTTCTTTAAATCTCCCATTTTTATGAAATTTTTTTTCAATTTTTTTTTCAATAATAAATTAAGATTATCAATATTTTTTTTTGTATTAGGCCTTTTAGTATCAAGTTTTTCATCACTATATACTTCTAACCAATAAATTTTAGACTTATTAAATAAAAGTTTAATTTTATCTATATTTTTTTCAAATGTTCCAATATCTGTTTTGCTTCTTGAGCTATATTTTAAATAAGATGGATTATATAAAATTTTAGATTTTAAATTTTTTTTTGATATATTTAATAGTTTCGAAGATTTATATATTAAGTTTAATATTTTTCCACTTGCCAGTTGAGATTTGGTATCATTGATTCCAGTATGCATTAAAATAATATTTGGTTTCCAATCAACATAATATGGCACAACATAATTAATTAATTGAGGGGTGGTAATTCCTCCTAAGGTTATCTGTTCAAAATGAAAGTTTTTAAATTTTTTTTTTAATTGATAAATGTAAAGATCTTCAATTTTTATTACATCTTTTTTAATTGTATTGTATCTTGGCAAACAATTAGAATCCCCAATAATTAATATTTTTTTCATTTTATTTGATATGACTACTAATTGTTGCAATTATTATTTTAAATGATGTCATGGTTTCTGGTTCCCCGGCCTCGAATTTTATTTTAAATGATTTTTCTATATTTCCAATCAATATAAAATGATTTATTGAATCCCATTTTTTCAATTTATTAATTGTGGTTTTGTTATTAATTTGAGCTAATTTGCAATTAAATGTTTCTGACATTACTTTAATAAGTTTTTTTTCAATTTTATTTGTCATTTATAAATTTAATCCAATAATGTAATATTTATTTATAATATATGTTTTTTTTATGATAGAAAAAAAATCTCTAAGTTACTGGTTTAAACAAAAAAAATTAATTGCTTGGTATAAAAAACCAAGAAAAATAATAACTAAAAATGGCAATCATTACAATTGGTTTCCGGATGGAAAAATAAATATTTATTATAATTGCGTCACATTAAATATCAAAAAAGGTCTTGGAAAAAAAACAGCATTAATAACAATTGACAATCAATGGAATGAAAAAAAAATTACATATAATGATTTAGCTAATTATGTTGAAAATTTAACACCTATTATTAAGAAAAATTCAAAAAATTTAAGACAAATTATGATACATGGTTCAGCTTCGCTTGAGACATCAGTGTCTATGCTAGCATGTGCAAAAATTGGGGTTACTCATTCAGTGATTTTTGAAGAATTACACCAAGATGCTATTTTAAAGAGAATACATTTGATAAAACCCCAATTAATAATAACTAGAACAAAAAATAAAAAAATTTTAAAATTTTTTCAAATAAGTTCAAAAAAATATAATTTTAAATTAATTCATTTATCTAACAATAAATTATTGAAACATATAGATAATTTTAATTTAGACATTATTTCAAAAAAAGACTCGAATACGAAAATTTTAACCTCATTTGTTAAAAGTAATCAAAATCTATTTAATTTATTTACCTCTGGCTCAACTGGAGATCCTAAGGGCATAATTCATTCAAGTGCTGGATATTTGTTGTACTCAAAATATACTTGTATAAAAAGTTTTGGTTTAAAAAAAAATTCGATCATTTTGTGTGCTTCAGATGCTGGATGGATAAATGGTCACACATATAGTCTTTATGGGCCACTATCAATTGGTTCAACTTCTATTTTACTAGAAAAACCTATTTCCATATTAAATATTAAAAAATTTTTAGAAATTTTAGAAAGCTTTAGAGTAACAATCCTTTATCTTCCTGTAACTTTAATCAGAATGTTGAAATCTATCCAGCCACAATTAAAGTTTCGCTCTCAAAATCTGAAGGTCCTTGGTTCTATGGGTGAGCCTTTAGCTTATACTGTAGCAAAATGGTACAGTGGTGCATTCGTAAAAAAAAATACTCCTATAGTTAACACTTATTTTCAAACAGAAACAGGAGGAATTATTTTTTCGCCAAAATATAATGACAAGTTAAATTCAAAAACTTATGGCACAGTCGGTAAATCAATAAATAATTACTTAAACTTAAACATCAAAAAAAATGAAAGTATTAAAGAACTTAAAGTAAATAAAATTTGGCCTGGATGTATGATTAATATAATTAATGGAAATGAAGTTTGGAAAAAATATTGGGACAATAATGGAAATTTTAATTTATTTGATTTAGGAAAGTTTGATAAAAATTCTTGTTTGATTATTAAAGGAAGAAGCGATGATGTAATTAATATAAGAGGACACAGAATAGGCTCTGAAGAAATTGAATCATTATTGATATCAATTAAAAATATATCGGAGGTTTCTGTTGTTTCTATAAAAGATTATATTGAAGGTTCCAAAATAATTGTTTTTTTATGTGCTAAAACTAAAAATAAATCAAAAATATCTTCCCAAATAAATAATACAATTTATAAAAATTTTGGATCTTTTGCCTTGCCAAAACAAATTATTTTTTTAAGTTCTCTTCCAAAAACTAGAAGTGGTAAAATAATTAGAAGGATTATGAGGGAATTATATGAAAATCCCAAAAAAAAGCTCAACAATTTGAGTACTATGATAAATAGAAATATTATATATGAGATTAAAGAAAAATTATTAAATACAAAAAAAGACTTTTAAATTATAAGTATAATTTTCATGTTATAAAAGAGAAAGTCTAAATAATATTAAAAATTTAATTAAGTGATTCAAAAAAGTCTTAACTACATAAATATTTTAACAAATAAAAAAGAAAGATTTTTGATTAAAATTTACTTTCTTGGATTTATTTTTTTAAGTTTATTAGAAACTATTGGCATAGGTTTAGTTCCTGGATTATTTTCGGCAATTCTAGATAAAAATCTGATATTAGAAAAATTAAAATATAGTGATTTTTTATATTCTAAAGCAAATCAAATTTTAGATAATGAAAATATAATAATATATTTTGCAAGTTTGATTTTTATTTTCTTTTTTTTTAAATTTATTTTTAATTTATTTTTTTATTTTTATGAAGCAAAGACATTCAATAACCTCAAGGTTAAAATAAGTTCATCTTTGTTTGAAAGCTATCTTGCTAAAAAATACTTATTTCACGCAACTAATAACCCTATAATACTCGGAAGAAACATTACCTCTGAGGTTAATGCATCTGTAGCATATATAAAATCTTTTATTTTAATAATGAAAGAAATTATTCAAATATTCTTAATTTTATTATTACTAATGTTCGCTAATTATAAAATTACAATTCTAATATTTTTAGTGCTTTTAATTTTAAGTTTAGTTTATTTGAAATTATTTTCTCAGATATTAAAAAAGAAAGTTAAAGTATCTTTTTTTGAAAGAGGTGAAAAAAGTAAAATAGTTAATCAAATACTAAATGCTATAATTGAGGTAAAACTCTATAAAAAATCAAAATATTTTATAGAAAAATTCACTAGCTCGATTGAAAGAGAATTTCAGTCAAATAAGTTTCTAGAAGTCATTAATAAAATACCAAGAATTTCAATTGAATTAATAATTGTTTTTGTTGTCTGTCTATCTATGGTCATTGCTTTATTAACAAAAATTAATATCCAATCAATAATTCCTATTATTGCTCTATATTTCTTTGCTGCTTTAAGAATATATCCTTCATTAAATAATATTTTGCAATGCCGTATGGGTTTAATTAATGGAGAGATATCAATCTCTCAAGTTTCAGAAGCGTTCAATTCTTTACATGATGATATAGAGGAAACCACAGAAAATAAGAATACCTTTTCTTTCCAAGAAAAACTTAAGATAGTTAATTTAAATTTCAAATATCCTATGAGAAAGATTACTTTGGATAATCTAAATTTTGAAATAAAAAAAAATGAAATAGTTGGAATTATTGGAACAACTGGTTCAGGAAAAAGTACTCTTATTAAAATTATAATGGGATTGATACAGCCTGATAGTGGACAAATTATAATTGATAGTAAGGAATTAAAAACTTATAAAAATCAATGGCAAAAAAGAATTGGATATGTGCCTCAGAATTTTTACATATTAGATGATACAATCCTAGAAAATATTACGTTTGGTGAAAAAAAAGAATTAAATGATTTAAACAAAATTGAGAAGATACTCAAACAAACTTCACTAGATAAATTTATAAATAGTCTTCCAAAGAAATTAGATACACTAGTTGGTTCTAACGCAAAACAAATATCCGGTGGTCAAGCACAACGAATTGCATTGGCAAGAGCTTTATACAGAGATCCAGAAATTATAATCTTAGATGAAGCAACCAGTTCATTAGATGCAAAAACAGAAAATGAAATAATTGAATACATATATTCACTAAAAAATAATAAAACGATAATTATTGTCAGCCATAATGAAGAAATTTTAAAAAAGTGTGATAGAATTTATAAAATAGATAATGGAAAATTATCAATTAAGAATTAACAATTTAAGTTATTTTTTTACTAAAAGGTACAATTCTATATTTTATTCCAGCATTAATAGCTGTTTGTTTGTCAACTAAACTATCTCCTATTAAAAGAGAATCTTTAAAATTTATTTTCCAATTATATTTTGCTTGTTTAATCATACCAATATTTGGCTTTCTTAATGTTTTATTTTTTCTATAATTTTTTATTTTAGATTTTGAAAAGTAGGGAGCGAAAAAGAATTCATCTATATTTCCTCCATTTTTTCTTATTTGCAAATTTATCCAATCATGTAATTTATTAAGATGTTTCTCTGTATAATAACCTCTCCCAATTCCTGATTGATTAGTAATTACGAATACATAAAAATTTAAATCATTATATTTCTTGATAAATCTAATTATATTTGATTTCCAAATTAAATCCTTTATTTTATGAAGATAACCAGTATCTTTATTAATAACACCATCTCTATCTAAAAATAGTGCAGGTTTATGTTGAATTTTATCTAAAAATTTAGGTAATCTTTTTAAATCTTTATAAATTCCCATGTCAATAAAATCATTAAGGTAAATTTTTCCATATAATTGATTATCTCTAATTAATTTAGGAAAAACTTCTTTTTCTAATGATCCTTCTTTAACTAAGTATTTTATAATTTTCTTTTTAAAAATACATATACCAGAATTTATATTTAAAGATTTTTTATTCTCATTAAAGTATAATCTGTTTTTTTTATCTATCTTAAAACAATCATACCTCAAATTGTTTTTAATTTTTTTTAAAGCTACAAATGATATTTTGTTTTTTTTTAGAAAATTATATAATAAATCACTGATATTTATGTCAAAAAAAGTATCACCATTACACAAAATAAAATTTTTTTTTAAATAATTTTTTGAATTATATAAAGCACCAGAAGTACCCAGAGGTTTTTTTTCAATAATACATTTTATTTTAACACCATAGAGAATTTTATTATGATATCTATCTTTGAAAAGTTGATTTTTATACCCACATAAAAGTAATATTTCTTTTATCCCAAATCTTGAAAAGTTTTTTATTAAATGTTCAACAACAGGTTTACCATTAGCTCTAATTAGTGGTTTTGGAATTTTTTTTGTTATTTTTGATATTCTTTTTCCCAAACCACCACAAAGTATAACGGCTTGATTTATTAACATTTTATTCAATAATTATTTTTATTTTTTTGAAAATCGTTGAGAGTAAATAATTGAAAGAGTTCTCTTATACCTCTGTCTAAAGGTATTTTAGTTTTATATCCTGCTTTTTCAATTTTTTTATTACTAACAAAATAATCTCTTTTATCTGGATCTTTATTATTTTTAATAATTTTAATTCTAGTCTTAGAGATGATTTTTTTTATTCTTTTTGCTAATTGGATTTTAGTTAAATTAGCATCAGAAAGTCCAATATTATAAATATTATTTTTCATTTTTGAAAAGTTTTCAATTCCAAAAATAAATGCGTCTACAACATCAGAAACATGAATGTAATTTCTTCTAAAATGAGGCTCAAATATATTTATTTTATTTTTTATAGTTGCTTCTCTAACTAAAAAATTTACCAATAGATCAGTTCTCATTCTGTAAGAATTTCCAAATACTGTTGCAAGTCTAAATACAATAGAGTTATTGAACTTTAATATAATTTTTTCACAATCAACTTTTGTTTTTCCATACAATGATATTGGATTTAAAGGTGAATTTTCATCACAATATGCATTTTTTTTACCAATTCCGTATCCAGAATTTGTGTTTGGGTATATTATTTTTTGGTTTTTTTTTAAATTTGATATTAAATATTTAATAGATTCATAGTTTACTTCTCTAGTCATTTTAGGAAATTTTTTACATAAAGGAGCACCTACTAATGCTGCTAAAGGTATTATAAATTCATTTTCTCGCAAATGTTTATTTATTAATTTTTTATCTCTTACATCTCCATTTATCATGTTGAAATTCTGGTATAAAAGTAAATGAGATAGTGAGTTTTTATCAAATAAAAACTTATCTATTGCTGTTACTTTGTGACCTAGTAAGACTAATTTAGTACAAAGATAAGAGCCTATATATCCAGCTGCACCAGTTATTAGTATTTTTTTTTTCATTCTTTATTTTAAAGGTTTTGATGTTTTATCTCTATAACTTAAAATAGGATTTTTTACAGGCCATTTTATTTTTAATTTTGGGTCATTCCACTTAAATGATATTTGATCTTTAACATCAGAATAATTTCCTTTGTAGGAAAATTTATAATGAAATACACATTTTGTTGAAATACATAAATGAGCGCTCGCAAATTTAGGTGGGATAAGAACTATTTTTTTATTACTATCATCAAGAAGTATTTTCTTTTTTTTTAAAAAATTTTTAGATTTTTTATCAAAATTAACTACATACAAAATTATCTTTCCATAAATGCATGTCATCATTCTCCAGGATTTTAAATCAACATGAAATCCCCTTAATACATTTTTCTTAGATATTGAAAATTTATCATGATTAAATTCTTTTCCCTTAAAATAATGTTTCTTCCAAGTAGTCCAATAATCACCTCTTTTATCTTTGAAGTAGGTAGGTTTGAAAATTTGAATTTTCATATTTTATTTAAAATTTTACAAATTTGTTTTATTTTATCTTTTTTTAGACCAGGAAAATTGCCAATATAATAACCAAACTGATGTATATACTCGACATTTTTGAATTTTTTTAAATTAATATTATATAAATCTTTTAAATATGGTTGTCTTAACTGATTTCCACCTCCGACACTTCCTCTTCTAAATTCAATATTATGTTTTTTTAATTCTTTTTCAAAATTATTTCTATTTTGAATATCATTTTTTTTTAAAATAATTGGGAAAGCATAATTACAAGAACCTTTTATATCAAATCTTTTAAAATATTTTTTTTCATCTAAATTATTTAAAAAAAAAGTAAAATTTTCAGATCTATTTTTATTATTTTTATCTAATCTTTTTAATTGGTTTAAACCTATTACTGCTTGAATTTCATTATTTCTAAAATTCAAAGTTGGGTGCATAAATATAAACTGAGGAGAAAGACTTCTGTTTTTTTTAATTACATCTCTAATATATTTTTTATCTTTAGTTTCTCTAAGTAGACCATGAGCCCTAAGCATTCTAGCTGTTAAATATATTTTTCTATCGTTAGTACATACCATTCCTCCCTCTATAGTTGACATATGATGAGCGTAATAAAATGAAAAATTAGAAAGTAAACCAAAAGTACCGAGTTTTTTTGAATTAAATTTTGCTCCATGAGACTCGCATACATCCTCTACCAAAATAACTTTCTTTTTTTTTAAAAAATTTATTAAAGATGATGATAAACCATTAAATCCCTGGGCATGTGTCAAAAATACTGCCAATGTTTTTTTTGAAATTTTTTTTTTTATTTGTTCCTCATCCATACTTAAATTTTTTAAATTTATGTCTACAAAAATAGGCTTAAAGTTATTTAAAATGATAGAGCTCACATCTGAAATCCACGTAAAAGGAGGAACAATAATTTCGTTTTTAAATTTATTTTTATTCAAATATTTTAAAGCAGAAATTGATATAAAATTAGCTGAAGAACCAGAATTTACAAAAACACTATATTTTACCCCAAGCCATTTAGACCATTGGCGTTCAAATTTTTCAACATTTTTTGATTGAGTAAATATATTACTTTTTTTTATAAATTTAATCATGCTTTGTTTATCACTTTGAGTGATATTATTTTCCATCAATTGGTGATTAAATTTTTTCATATTCATCTTTCAATATAATTCTACTTCCTTCATTTTCAAATTTAAAATCTATATTTAATAAAAAATCCATTTTTTTTAAAAATTTTTTTTTTATTTCACTAGGAACATAAAATAAAAAAAATCCACCCCCGCCTGCTCCTAATATTTTTCCACCTAATGCTCCGTTTTTAATTGCTAATTTATAGATATTATCTACAGATGAATTGCTTATATTTTTACTTAATCTTTTTTTTATTTTCCATGATACATCAAGTAACTTTCCAAAATCATCAAATTTTTTACTAAAAAGATTTTTTTTTGCCTCTTGAGTTAATTCAGACATTAGCTTCATATTATCAAAAGATTTTGATTTTAAATTACCAACATAATTTTTAAGTTCTTTTCTATCTAATTTTTGGAGTCCTGTGTAAAGTAAAACAAGATTATTGTTTAATTTAATTTCGTCATTTTTGTTTTTAAAAACTTTTTTTACTTTAAAATTTCCTTTTTTATCTATCTTAATATAATTAAGACCTCCAAACGACGTTGCTATCTGGTCTTGAATTCCTACTACCTCTTTCAATATATTTCGTTCTATATATATTGATTTTTTTGCTAAATCATATTTGTTTAAATTAATATTCTTCATAGAAGAACATAATTTTAATAAACCAACTACAAAAGATGAACTTGAACCAACACCACTTTTTGCTGGCATTTGACCATCGTAATGAAATTCAATTCCATTTTTAATTTTTTCATAATTTAAAATTTTTTTCAGTGGATAAAGTTTTAAATTATCAAAATTATCTACCTCTTCGATTGAACTATAAATAAATCTATTTTTTTTTTTAAAAAAGGGAGGCAATTTTCTTATTGATAGATAAATATATTTATTAATAGAAGTTGATATTATTTCACTTCCGTAATCAGAATACCATTCTTTATAATCTGTACCTCCACCAAAAAAAGAGATTCTGTAAGGAGTTTTGCTTATAATCATCTCTTATTTAATTGATTATATTTTTCTAATATACCTTTATATGAAAATTTATATTTTTTAAGAAGATAATCCCTTCCTCCATTTAAATAGATATACTCATCAGGCAAACAAATAGATTTTATTTTTCTATATATGCTCTCCTTTGAGCAAAATTCAAAAATACAAGATCCTAAACCTCCATCAATGTATTGCTCATCAATAGTAATTATTCCTTTATTTTTAATTAAGAATTTTTTTAATTCTTTCGGAACAGGCTTTGATCTAATAAGGTCAATAAAATAAAAGTTTTTTGAGTTAAATTTATATGCTTCAAGTGCAATATGTGAAACTTTTCCTTGAGAAATTAACAAAACTTTATCCTTTGAGGGTAATCCATGAACTGTAAACCCTTTTGCAATATCTTTTTTTGATGTATTTTTTTTTGATTGTTGATGTTTCATGCCTATCAAATCTAATATATGTAAAATGAGGTTTTTGAATAACATAATCTGCTAGTGCATTTGATTGCTCTGGACCTGAAAGAGTGTAAACTGAGCAGCCAACAACTGTCCTGATACATGCAAAATCTTCAGTAGCATAATGAGTAGGGCCTGAATCTGCATATCCTAGGCCTATTCCAACTGAAAGAATATTGATCGGTAAGTTCATTAAACCAGGTCCGCATTTTATTTGTTCGATAGCTCTCAATGAAAGAAATGGGGCCATTGCATAAACAAATACTGTTTTGTTATTTAAAGCTAAACCAGTAGCCATATCAAGCATGGCTTGTTCACAAATTCCACAATGAACAAATCTATCCGGAAACTCTTTTCTTAATTTATCAAGAGCTACAGCACCAAAATCAGCACTTAAAAAATAAATATTTTTATTTTTTTTCATCTTTTTTCTTATATTTTCTATAAATATGTCTCTCTGAAGCATTTATTCTAATTCTCCTAAACATTTTCTTATATCTTTATCCGATATATGATTCCAATAATGCCAATTAGCCTTGCCTTCCATTAAACTCAAACCTTTTCCTTTGGTAGTTTTGGCTAATATACATTTAGGTTTAATTTGTTTTTTTTTATCTAGAGATTTCATGATAGATTTAAAGTTATGTCCGTCACATTTTGATACATCAAAATTAAAAGATTTAATTTTTTCTTCAATAGAATTTAACTTCATGGAATTTTCTGTTGTTCCTAAAATTATCAAAGAATTAATATCTATAATTATATTTAAGTTGTTAAGATTATAATTTGCAGCGAACAATAATGCTTCCCAGGTTGATCCCTCATATAGTTCACCTTCACTAATAAGAACAAAAACTTGATCTTTTTTTTTATCTAATTTATTAGAGTATGCTAAGCCTACGCCAACTCCAACGCCGTGGCCTAATGATCCGCTTGTTACATCAATTCCCGGAATATTATTATTTCCAAAAATTCTCAAATTAGTTTTTTTTTTTGTTCCCCAATTTTCCCAATCTTTTTTCTTGATCACACCAAAATCTTTCAAAATTGGATAAGATCCTGAAGTGGCGTGTCCTTTGCTTATTAAAAGTTTATTTTGAAATTTTTTTCGTTTTTTATCAAATTTTAAATAATCACAATGGTATAAAGTAACAAGAATATCCATCATGGAAAAAATTGAACCCGGATGCCCTTCATTTAAAAATAAAAATTTTTTAAAAAGTTCTTTTCTATATTGTTTTGCTTTTTTTTCTAAAAATGCAATATTTTTCATTTATTGTGTATTTTCTAAAATTTTTCTTTTTAATTTAATTTTATTAATTTCTTTTATAGTATTGACTGCCTTTGTTCCAAATTTATTTTCAATTTTTTTTAAGAATTTTTCATTAGAATGATACTCAATAAAAGATCGATCTCTATATTCCAATATTTCTGCTGGAGTTAAAAATTCTGTTGGTAATGGCTGTGTTTCATAAGAATGAAATGAATATCCCTCATATGAATTTGGAAGAGTATATTCTTTTTTTACAGCCTCTCTATAAAGCTCACTGCCTGGCAAAGCCATTGCTGCATAAGCATTCCATCCAAGAGTATTTAGCTCTAAACTTAGATCTAATGTTTCTTTCATTTTTTTCATGTCATCACCCGGAAGACCAAAAATATAATTAGCCATTATATCTATATCAGCATCATGAACATTCTTTACGACCTCTTTTATATCTACATCCTCAAACTTTCCCTTTGAAACTTCAAGTCTTACTTCTCTACTTGAACTTTCAATACCTAAGCAAAGCCATTTGATACCAGCTTTTCTAACTAATTTTAATGTTTCTAATCTTTTGATTGTATCTACTCTCGAATAAGCCCACATTCTTAAACTGTCATCTGTATTTCTTTCCGCAAGTTTTTCACATAAAGGAATATAATATTTAGGATTAAGCATAAACATCTCATCAACTATTCTTATCGTACTTACGCCCATATTAATAAGTTTATCAAATTCTTTTATTATAAAATCTGTAGACCACCATCTCATTTGGCTGTAGTCACTTGCCACACCAATCTCATTATTATCATCTCTATTAATGATATTAATCATGCAAAAATTACACCCAAATCTACAACCTAATGATGTTTGTAAAGCTGCATATGGTGATCTTTTATTTTCATCATATTCTGCATGCCACATTGGAGACCTATACAAATCCATTGGTTTTGATTTATAAGGTAATAAATCCCATGCATATCCTGGCAAATCTTCATCCATTTTATCCTGAGGAACAATTTTTTGAGGTGGAGTCATAAATGGTTTATTGTTTTTTAAAAAACATATACCTTTAGTATTTTGTATTGTTTCTAGTGAAATTTTTTTTAATGACAATATTTCTCTCAAAGAGTAAACACCTTCATTTGTAAAGACAAAATCTATACTTTTTTCATCTTTAATTGTTTGAATTGGTAGTGATTGAACGTGAGAACCAATAAATGATATTAAAGTCTCAATTTTTTTTTTTTTTAAATAATTAGATAATCTAACTGCTCCGCTCATATTTGTAGTTCCTGCATTTACATTCTGCCCATAAACAACAAAACAAATTAGTCTTGGTTTGTATTCTAAAATTTTTTTGTAAGACTCTTCGTCTGATAATTGTTCTGCAGTAGTGTCCAAAATTGCAACTTTAAATCCTATTGAACGACAAGATTCTGCTAACAGTAAACTCCAGGTTGGTGTTTCAATTGCCGAGTAATTTGTTGATAATTTTTGATAAATTCCTTTAGAATTATTTGGGGTAATTAACAAAACATCTAACATAATCTAATTTTGATTAACCGAATTATTATTTTATTTTTCGCATTTCATTTAGCCAAACAATATAACCTTCGAAATAATCTTTAATATATCTTAAATTTGAAATTTTTCTTTTTTGAATTTCAGAAGAATTGATAGCTTGATAATGTCTGATTTTATTTTTCTCCTTTATTTTTAAAGTTTTTTTCAAGTTATTTTTACTCTCATATAAACAATTTTGTATTAACTTATAGAATGTATCAAAATATGTTTTTTGTTTTTTTATTTTAACACTACTTATTAGATCCATAAACATATCTGTTGAAATATTATGTTGTTTTTCCAATTCATAATCTTTCCAATTATCATGAATATTTCTTATCTGTTTTAAGTGAGGCTGACCATATGAAATAAGGTCATTATGTATATGTGATAATCTTACTATCAAATAACTTGTCCAAATATCTGAATTTCTACCCGCTGAAAGGGGTTTAAAATATATTTTAAAAAGGTCTTTGCTGATAGCTGTGTTTTGATCATTAAAAGGAAAATAATTATTTTTACCTATAAAAAAGTTTTTGTCGGTTCCTATTTTTATTACATCAATATTCCAGAAAAGTCTTGAAACTGCATCTATATCTGGATCTCCAGTGATATATCCACAATTAGCTAAAATTTTTCCTGTTTGTATACTTTTGCTATCAATTAAGAAAGAGGCACTATTTCTTTTTGACCATGGAAACCCTCTTGGAAAAATTGGAAGATTTTCTTTTGTAATTAAATGTTTGTAAATATTAGGAAAATTATTTTTATTTTTTACAACATTGGTAGTTAATACCTTGCCAACAATAGAATGTTTTTTTATAAAATCTACGTTATTAAAAATAAAATTATCGTCATCAACAAAAATAAGTCTTTCCGGGATAGGGTTTTGTTTTAAAAGATATATTGAGCCTAGCAATCTTCTTAAGGCATCATTATAAGGAATAATCTTTAATATTTTCTTATATTTCTTAAAATATTTTTTTTGAAAATTTACATCTAAGTAATCGATTCTTATACCAAACTTTTTAGATATTAGTTTACAATAGTTTTTTGCTTTAATCGGAGTCTTTTTATCTGCGATAACAACAACATATGTTTCTTTGTGTTTGAATTTTTTTACATTATTTAACAAATTTTCTAAAAAATAAGGAATATTAATAGTAGTTGTTAAAATACAAGTCTGATCTTTTCCCATAAATTTTATTTAATCCTATTCAAGTTTATAAAGAGAGTGTAAATAACTTTTATTAAATTTTTATTGTTCATTAGATAATCAAAGAAATTTTGTTTTTGTGGGTTATATAGTTTTTTATTTATTAATAAAGAAAATTCTTTTTTAATTAATAGTGATTTAAATTTATAAAGTAATTTTTTTTCTATTTGAGAATTATTTTTAACAATCAAAAATGCTATTTTAGATTCATTTTTTATCAATTCTTTAATAATAATATGGTTATTTTGTTTGTTAAACTCAATATTAACCAATAAAGTGTTCTTTTCTTTTGGTGTTAGATTAAAGATTTTGAGGCAATCAATATTACTTTTGTAGCTACAAACTTTTGTATATCCGACTCTTACTTTGTTCATAGAATTTAACGTGTTAAATTCTCTGTTTATATTTTGATTTTTGGAATTTTTGGATAAGTTGACTTTATACGATTCAATACCATTAAATATATCGCTTATTATTTTAAAGGTAGTATCTTTTTCTACAAAAATTTCTAAATACCCGTAAATCTTAAAATAAGAAATTATGAAATAAATATATATATTTTCTAAATTAAATGAATACATTTTATATTTTTTTGAAATAGCTGCTATAAACTTTAAATGTTTTCTTAATTCAAATTTTTGCAATTTGTTTTTTTGATTTATTAATATTTTCTTATCATTAGTAATTTTTTTTCTTTTAATATTAAATTTTTTTAATCCCCATTTGGGATTTTGTTTTTTATCTAGATTTTTAGGTGGAAGTCTTTTAACAATAAATTTTTCTCTGTTATCGTTTTTTTGTGGATTGAAGAATCTATAAGTATAAATTCCATAATTTGATGCATCAATAGCACTATACTGTAAAGAACTTCTCTGATGAAAATCTAAATCAGGGCTGACCTGACCGGTATTTTGGTTAATATAATAATCTTCTTTGAGACCCTCTAAATTTAAAAAAATTTTTTTTTTTGCCAAAATACCTCCCCATCCGCCTCCGATAATAAAACTAGGATTTTTCCATTTTTGTCCAGAAAAATTTAGATTATCAAAATATCTATTAATCAGATAATCCGAAGGATAATTTTTAAAAAAGTCATGGCTAAGATATTTTCTAGGAATATATAAATAAGAATTATTTAATTTTTCTTTACTTATTATTTTTTCTGTTACAAAATTTTTTAAATTTTTTAGGACAAATGAAGGATAAATTTGATCAGAATGAGATAGAAGACAGAATTCTGTATTTGATTTTCTTATACCTAAATTATGAGCTTTTGAAGTATTAATTCTTCTTTTATAATCAAGTTCCATCTTCTCAACTTTGCTAGGGACATAATAAAATTCTATAGATTTTCTATATTTTTTATCTATAAACAAACTATCTGACAAAAGTTTTTTACTTCCCCAATCAACAAATATTATTTTAAAATATTTTTCTAGCTTGTGTTTATAAATTGTATGTAGTGTGTGATTTAATACATATGAGGTTTTAAAAATAAAATCCTCAAGATAATTATCATTTCTTCCAGTGATTATAATTGAAAGTTTTTTCATTAATGTTTTAAATTTTCCTATTCTATTTTTTACCTCTTACAAAATTTAAAATATCATCAGAGTTTTTCAATTCTTCATTTAAATATTTGTGAATTATTTCCTGGGTATAATGTGTTGAAATCGGATTATCAAAAATTTTACTATTATTTTCATTTTTAATCTTCAATAATTGTAGAACTGGTCTTTCTATTTTATCAAATTCCTCACCTGAATTATACCAATGGTCAGAATTTAACACTAACATCAGATCTTGTTGTTCACTTTCATCAATAACTCTTAAAATTCTTGATAAAACATAATCAGTGTATAATAAATTTAGATAATAATCTTGATTAATATTTTCAGTAATTAAAGATAATTTTTCTTTAATATAATTTGCGGGTGTATGAGGCAAATATAAATGAATAAATAGCAACGAACTATTTGAATTTAAAAAATTTTTAATCTTATCATAATCAACAATACCTTCGCCATCAATATCTTTAATTTGGTATAATTCATCTTGATAAAAATCGAAATTCAATTCTGAAAATAAAAAATTCATTTTCAATATTTCTTTAGGGACTTTTTCTTTAAATAATGAGACAAAAAGATTTAATTGAGATAAAATAGGATATGTTAAATTTATTCCTGAATACCATTTAGTAGAAAAGTTTCCATCCTCATATTTTTTTGCCTTACAATTTTTAATCTTAAGTAAATTACAATAATCTAATGTTGAACTATAAACTTCGTAGTTCAAATTACTTTTTTCCAATCTTCCAAATATTGTATTTTCTTTTTTAAACTTTATATAACTCTGGTCAGGTGAAATAATTTCTATAGATTTTTTGTTTACGATAACACCATTAGTTCTTGATCCAATCAAATTAGCTGTCATTGATCTTATCGTGTCATCTGAAGGGCTTAAGGCATGACTAAAATAAATTGAGTTCTTTGATAATTTATTAAAGTTTTTTAGACTTACTATTTCATTTTCAAAAGCGTACTTCGGGTCGAAGGCATCAAAAATTATCCATACAACTTTTCTATCTAATTTAAGTTCTTTTTTTTTGAATGTGTATGGTTTGAAATCACTAATTTCATGTTTGCTATATTGAAAGTAAAAATTTGATCCGATTGTATAAACAAAATTTAAAAGAAATAGATATCCTAGAATAGATAAAAATTTTAAATAATTTTCTTTTTTTTTGTAAAAGAAAAATAATACAAAAAAAAATATGTATGGAAAAATAAAAGTTAAAATTATTTTAATCGCATATTTAAAATCTAAATTTTGCAAAACAAAATTAAAAAAAAAATCTTTAAATGAAATTATATTAACAAAATAAAAAAAAGTTTTTATAGTATAAACACTTAATAACGATACTAAGCAAGTAAGCAATAAATTATAAATAAATCGAGTTTCATAAAAAAAATCCAGAACCTTAAATGAAAGTAAAATTAAAATAAAATTGAGAATGAAAAGAGCACCTGATTGCAAAAGAAGACTAGAGGAGTTAAAATTCGAAAAAAAAAATCCTCTTGTAAAAAAATAAAACTTGAAAACTAATAATAATGATAGTCCTACTTTGACGCTGTAATCAATATAACTGCTCACTATTTTTCTTTTTTTTTTGAGACTTCCCTATCTTCTATATTTTCTATGTCTTGTTTTTTAAAAATCTTTTTATAAATTTGTTTTACTAACCTTATTGGATATCCTAAATAAACTACTACTGCAGCAAAAAATGTAACTAAAGCTTGTAAAATAAAAGCTCCTGTTCCAGGATCAAAATAAGCATGCGCTTTTGATGGGTACAAAAAAATTACAAAAACAATCAAATTTTTGAAATTTTCTAATCGTTTAAAAATAGTTTTCATTTATAAGAAATTTTTTCTACAGTTTCGCATATAAAATGCAAGATAATTTGATGCAGCTCTTGTATCTCTGCTATATTCTTTGAATTGATTATTATATTGTGATCTGAAAACCCTTTACACTTACCCCCTTTGTTTCCTAAAAAGGCTATTGTTTTAATATGCATTTTTTTACATGTTTTTAACAATTGAATTATATTTTTACTATTACCTGAGGTAGATAAAACAATTAAAATATCTCCCTTCGCACCAATTCCTTCTATTTGTCTCGAAAAAACTTTATCATATCCATAGTCATTAGATATTGCTGTAATTGCGGAGGTATCCACAGTAAGTGAAATAGATTTAAAAGGTCGTCTATTAATTTTAAATTTTCCTACTAGTTCTGCGGACATATGTTGACATTCTGCGGCACTACCACCATTTCCAGCCCAAAAAATTGTTTTTTTTAACTTGATTGTTTTAGACATTAAATCAATTATTAATTTAATGTTATTTAGATTAGTTGTTTTCAAAGTCTTTTGCTGACTGTCCAATTTTTTTAAAATTATTTTTTTATAATCCGCCATGACAGACTATTACATTACTAAGATGCTAAAGTTCAAGTATTTCCTCTAAGTTTACTTTTTTATACTCCGCATACTCATTTATAGATTTAAAATTTTGAGACATTTCATGTAATTGATTGAAATTCAATTTTTCAATATTTTCAGTTTCCTCAATCCAAATTATTCCACTCTTAAAACTTAAAAAATCACCTTGAAGATTTTTTGGAGTAGGATTTGAGTTTGTCCAATTTCCTAATTTTAATATTCCAAATGAAATTATATTATTACATTCACTTAGGGCATTTCTCAAAATCGTTGAAGTAAAGCCCAGAGCACATGAATATTCACAATAATTAATTTTAAGTGGATTTTTTTCCAAAATATTTACTTTAAAATTTAATAGTTTTAATTTTTTTGATAACTCGTTACAGATATCAGTATCATCTCTTGGATGAGGTTTAATATCAATTTCACTAAATTTAAAAATATTGTTCAACATATCTATATTTTTTGAATATTCATGTACTAATATATCTTTTATTCTTAATTTTATTTTTGGTATTACTAATAATTTTTTATTTGGAGAAGACACACACGTACACGAATTTTTTCTAAATAAATTCATTGAATCCAAATTTTTAAATTTTTTGTTATACAAGTAAATTTCAGAAATATTTTTGCTTATAAAAAGATCTAGATTTTTACAGTAGACCGGATATTCAAAATTTAAATCTTTGGAATAAATCATTTCCTTAAATAAAATAAATGAAGATATGAGATTGATAAAATATGTTAATTTAAAATTAATTTTAGCTAAAATTTCTTTAACAAAAAAAGATAAATCTATTTTTCTATCTTTGTTTATTTCAACCATTTCATTTTTGATTTTAAAATTATGAATCGGTAGACCTATAAGCTTTGCTTTAGTTTTTTTTTTTATTTTTTGGATTAAATAATTTACAATTAATTCTTGACTTGAAGATATAATTATTTTTTCAAAATTTATATGAGCGATTTCTTTATAAATTTTTTTTGCTTCATAAATTAATTGTAATTTATTTAGAATTAATTTTTTATTTTTAAAATTATTTAAAGATAAAATATAATAATTATTTATCTTGTTATTTTTTTTTAAATTTTCTAATTTATTTTTAACAAAAGTTTCATAACCCGTGTCATCAGAAAGAACATAAAAATTAAATTTATCACTCAAACTATCAAGGTATTTTTCATAAAAATCCAAAAAAGCATAAACTGGTGTTCCAAAAATTAAAATATTTTTTTTCATTTTTTATTACGTAATATCAAATTTAAATTTTTTACTTTTTCTTAAAAAACTTAATATTTTTAATGATAAATATTTTATTTTTGAATAGTTATTAAAAATTTTGATATTTTTATTTTTTAAAAATCTATTAAATAACTTCTCGGTATATACGCTTGATAAAATAAAATTAAATTTTTTAACGATTTTTTTATTTTTATAATGATAACATTTGCTTTGATTATTTATTTCAATCATGTGTTTGTCTTGTTTTGATTTAAATGTAATTGTATTAAATCTAAATTTGTTGCTAGTAATAATTTTTAATTTTGACTTATTTGTAAAGACATTTAAGTCTCCATTTAATTCATGATATCCTTTTCTTTTAGATTTAATTTTTTTCAATCTTTTTGAGCTCAAATCAAATTTTTTTTTTATTGAGGCAAAACTATAAAAATCCAATATATGAATTAAATTAGAAGCTAATTTTCCTTTATTTATAAAAAATTCTCCTTGAAAGTCTTTTTTAATGTCTTTGGAAATTTTTTTATAAATAAAGTTACCCCATGAATTAACGTGAATATATTTTAGTTTTTTTTTGATAATTAAATCATCAAAAAGCTTATAATCATTTTGATTATTAAATAAAAATTTTTCTAAAATTAATGATTTTATCTTATTGTAACTAAGAATTTTTTTTATAATATTAAAACGTTCTTTTGAATTTGTAGCTATTATTGCAAGATCGTAGTTTTTTTTACGAGGAATAATTTTGTAATAATTAACTTTTTTTTCAAAGATACTGGTAAAATATTTTTGTTTTATTGTAGTTATATTGATATCTACTAGATCGATCTCGTAGTTTTTTCTACTTATTAAGAAAGAATTTAAATGAGATCTACCCATATTCCCTAAACCTACAATTAATATCTTTTTTAATTTTAATTTCATTTGATAAATAATATATTAATTAACTCATATAGAAATGTATAAAATTTGTATTATTGGATCATCTGATATTATTGAAAAACATTTGTTAGCTGCTAAAGCAAATGCTTTTAAATTATATAGTATAACCTCATTAAAAAAAAAATCAAAAAATTGTATCAAAATAAAAAAAAAATTTTCTATTCAAAAATACTATACCAATTGGAAAAAATGTATTGATGAAAGTTCTAAACAAAAAAATATTTGCTTTTTGGTTGCACCTAGAATTCAAGATAATATCAAAGTTTTAAATTATATTTCAAAATTTAATAAGCCTATACTTGTAGAAAAACCTATATCCATAACAAGTAAAAATTTTCGTTATATCAAATCAAAAAATAATATTTTTGTAGGATACAACAGAATATTTTACAAAAATATTAAATATTTGAAAAGATATTCAAAAAGAAATTCCTTAATTTCTGTTACATGTGCTGAAAAAAATAAAAAAACTTTTATGACTAATTCGTGTCATATAATTTCAATTTTGTTATTTTTATATGGTAAACTTAATTTAATAAAATTAATTAAGAATAAGAATAGTATAATTGGCATATTCAGATGCAAAAATAATTCAATTTTAAATTTAAATATTATTTTCAATGTAAATTGTAAATTTTCAATTCAGATAAAATCTCAATCTCAAAATATTGAATTGTCTCCAATTGAAAAATTGACAGAATATGGTGATATAAAAATTGTTAAAACAAAAATAGGAAAATTGTATTCTTTAAAAATTAAACAAATAATTGATGAAACTAATAAACTTTATAAACCTGGATTTTTTGAACAATATAAAATATTTAAAAAATTTTGTAAAAATCCAAAATTAAAATTTGTTAATACAATTGGTTTTTCTGAAAAAATTATAAGATTATCTGAAAAATTACTAAGTAAATAATTAAATGAAAAAAAACACTAAAGATATTTTATGTATTATACCTGCTCGAATGGGCTCCAAAGCTATCAAATTAAAAAATTTTAAAAAATTAAATAATAAACCATTAATTCAATATTCAATAGATACGGCAAAAAAAATAAAAAAATATTGTGATATAGTTATCAGCTCAGACTACAGAAAAATAAAAAAAATTATAATTACAAATAATTTAAATTTTTACGGATTAAGGCCGAAAAAGTTATCTGGTGATAAAATTGAAACAATAGATGTTGTAAAATATGAATTAAGGAAAATTCAGAAAATTTTGCAGAAAAAATATAAATATATTTTATTATTACAGCCAACTAGCCCAATAAGAGATCATAGAAAAATTATTAAAGCAATCATGATTATAAAAAAAAAGACCTTAATAAATAGTGTAATATCTATCAAGGATGTGGACGCAAATCACCCAGCTAGAATGAAAATTTTAAGAAAAGACAATACTGTAGACAACTTTCTTAAAAATAAAAAAGAAAATATGCAACCAAGACAAAATTTAAAAAAAATTTATATTAGATCAGGTTCTTTTTACTTAATAAAAGTAAATAAAATGTTAAAAGAAAATTCACTAGTTGCAAATAAGTGCTATGGAATAGTTGTAAAAGATTTAGAGGCTTCAAATATTGATAATATACAAGATTTTAAAATTTTAGATATGAATTTAAAAAGATGAACTTAATCTGCCCAAACAAATCTTTTTTTAGTAATTGGCTACTAAATAAATTAAATAGTAAATTTAATTGTAATATCAGTAATTTAAATAATGACAGCTTTAACAAAATAGCCAATAATTATGAGTTGGTCGTATTACGTGCAAAATCTATTTTAAAATATAAAAAAAATACAAAAATAAAATTTATAATATCACCCACAACTGGTCTTAATCATATTGATAAGAAATTTTTTAAAAATAAGAAAATCAAGATAATTTCCCTTGAGGGTGAAAGTAATTTTCTCAACAAAGTAAATGCAACTGTAGAATTTACCATTTACTTAATATTATTTTTTCTAAGACATAAACAATTAAATCAGATTAAAAAAAAAAGAATTTCTTTATTGGGAAATGAAATAAATGATAGGAAAATTGGAATTATTGGTATCGGTAGAATAGGAAAAAAAATTAAAAAAATCCTCAAGGCTTTTGGTGCTAAAGTTTTGACTTATGAAATCAAGAAGGATAAATCCAATTCATTAAATAAACTACTAAAAGAAAGTGATATTATAAGCTTACATATACCACTTAAAAATAACTTTAATTTCCTGAATCAACATAAAATAAAACTGTTAAAACAAGATTCAGTCATTATAAACACTTCTAGAGGAGAAATCATTGATGAAATTTCCCTTAAAAAATATATAAGATCAAAAAATATTAGTTACTTTACTGATGTTGTTTCAAATGAAGAAATTTTTTTCAAAAATCGTCTTATGAAATTAAAATCAAATTTTTTTTATACTCATCATATTGGTGGATTAACTGAAGAGTCGGTTGAAATAACTGATAAATTTATATACCAAAAATTTTTAAAAAAATATGAAACAAGATAAATTAACATACATTGCTGAACTTTGTCAGAACCATCTTGGTAAATTTGAAAATATAAAAAGAATGACAGAAAGATGTGCCGTAAATGGAGCAAAAGTTATAAAACTACAATTCATTTATACAAAAAATTTAACTTATAGACCTGAATTTGAAAATGGAATAAAAATTAAAAATAAAATATTTCAAATCAAAAGGCCATTTAAGGCTGAATTTCAAAGATTAAAAAAACTTGAAATCAAATTTAAAGATTATGAAAAATTTGTTAGACTTTGTGAAAGTCTTGGAGTTGAACCATCTGTTACTTGTTTTGCTAGAGAAGATATTAAAACAATAAAAGATATGGGTTTTAAAACGATTAAAGTTGCAAGCTATGATTGCGCATCATTTAAAATGTTAGAAGAACTTAAAGAAAATTTTAAATACTTAATGGTTTCTACAGGTGCAACTTATGATAATGAAATAAACCAAGCATCAAAAATACTAAAAAAAAATTATAATTTTCTGCACTGTGTAACTATTTATCCCACACCGCTTAGACATTTACATTTAAATAGACTGGATTTTTTAAAGAAAAAATACGGAAAAATTGGTTTTTCTGACCATTCAATTGGATTTGGAAATTTAAAAAATTTAGCAACTAAGATAGCAATTTATAAAGGAGCCTCTATTGTAGAAAGACATATTACAATTTTAGATGTTAATAAAACAAAGGATGGCGCAGTATCTATTCTGCCAGAAGATATATTGGAAATAATCAATTTTTCAAAATTAGACAAAAACGATCAGAAAAAATATTTAAAAGAAAAGTACAAATTTGATATTAGAAAAACATTTGGCCAGCAAAAGAGACTTCTCTCACATCAAGAGATATTAAACAGAAATTATTACAGAGGAAGATTTGCATCGTTTGATAGAAAATCAAAAAGAATGGTTTATAACTGGGAAGAAGTAAAAATATAATGAATAATAGTCAATTAATTTTATCTGACAAATACACCTTAAGAAAAACAAGCGTTTTAATTGAAAAGGCATTAAAGAATAATCCAAAACTTAAAACTGCTATTTTTTTAGATAATAATAAAAAGTTAAAAGGAATTATAACTTTAGGTGATATAAGAAGATATATTAACAACTTTGATCCAAATACTAATATTTCAAAATTAATTAATAAAAATCCAATTACTTGCAAACAATTAGAACTAGATAATAACTTAAACAATCTTATTAAAGATCAACTTCAATTAAAAAAATTAAAAAATATTGATGATATTATTATTATAAACGAGAAAAAAAAATTTTTGAGAACTTTAGAATATCAAGAAATATTGAATAATTCACACTATAAAAATATATGTATTGTGGGATTAGGACATATCGGTTTAACTTTATCAATTCACTTGTTAAAATATTTTTCAAATATTGATGGGGTTGATATTTCAAAAAAAAAGATCGAAAATATTAAAAAAAATCGTCTAGTGTTTTATGAGCGAAATTTAGAAGGATTTCTAAAAAATGCTTTAAAAAAAAATAACCTAAGATTACACAATCATCTTTCGGCAACAAAGTCACAAATTTATATTGTTTGTGTAGGAACTGATATTTCAAAAAAAAATAAGCCTAATAACAACAATTTATTTAAAATTTTCAGAGATCTTTCAAAAAAAATTAAAAAAGGGGATATTCTAATTGCTAGAGGCACTTTGCAGTTAGGCGTTTCAAATTTTTTAGTAAAATTAATCGAAAAAGTGTCAAAACTAAAATGTGGTGATGATTTTTATTTTTCATATATGCCAGAAAGAATCATAGAGGGCAATGCTTTGGATGAACTTGAAAAAATACCTCAAATAATATCAGGACATAGCGTAAATTGCTTAAAAAAAATTAATGAATTCTCAAGTAAGTGTTTTAAAAATATTGTTAATGTTAGCAGTCTAGAAGAGGCTGAAATAATTAAGTTAGCATCAAATAGTTTTAGAGATATAAATTTTGCTTTTTCAAATGAAATAGCTCGGATAGCAAATAATTTTAAACTAAGTGGGCATGATCTAATTAAAAAAGCTAATTTTGGATA
>MDSZ01023895.1_pt1 | contig 48363 bp, 51 predicted proteins | sample 811201 | NCBI WGS metagenome assembly MDSZ01 (sample SAMN05326647, study PRJNA326480) | marine metagenome | isolation source: seawater | place: Indian Ocean: North | collected 2010 | reverse complement strand
CGGTGCGACCGGCGGACGGGCGCCGCCCTCGTCGCCACCGGTCGGGCCGGGTCGGGGCGGCGGCGGGCCGTCGACGCCGCCGGCCTCGAACGACAACGGATCGACACGGCGCAGCGCCGGGACGGTCCGTCCGGCGGGTCCGACTCCGTCTTCCGGGCCGGGCGTCGCGGAGCCGGCCCGGGCGTGGTCCCATCACCCAGGCGCCGCCGAGGCCGAGACCGGCTCCGACCATCCAGCGTCGGGCGATACAACGCCGGGCGGCGGAGCCAGCCGGCCCGCCTCGGTCCGCGACGCCGAGGCCCGGGCCGCCCGGTCGGATTTCCAGCGCGCCCTCGCCGCCTCGGATCCCGCGTCCGCGCCGTCGCGGCGACCGGGACGGGCGGCGGCGCTCCAGGCCTTCTTCGTCGCCAACGCCGGACGAACCTTGATGCCCGCAGGCGAGACCAGCGGCGTCCTGTCCCCCAACCTCCGCACAGAGGAGACCTGAGATGCATCCGTTCTTCCGACCGAAGCGGGCCCTGGCGGCCGCGCCGGAGGCGACCCCTTGGCGTCGCGCCGGTCAGATGTGGGACGACCGTATGGGGCTGTCGCTGGCCCATGCACGAAACTGGCGCCGGATCGCCGTCGCCAACCTGGCCCTGGCCGGCTTCCTCGGCGCGGGGTGGTGGGTTCAGGCCGAGCGGGCCGTGGTGAAGCCGTTCGTGGTGGAGGTGTCGGACTACGGCGAGACCCAACGGATCACGGCCATCGGCGGCCGCTACGAGCCCAACGAGGCACAGATCGCCCACGCCCTCGCCGGCTGGGTCCGGGACGTCCGCTCCAAGTCGATCGATCCGATCGTCATCCGGCAGAACTGGCTGCGGGCCTACGACCTTCTCACGCCCAAGGCGGCGGGCTTCCTGAACGCATGGGCGCAGGCTCACGACCCGTTCGCCGAGGCTGGACGCGAGGCCGTCAACGTCGAGATCCTCAATGTGGTCCGCCGCTCCGGCCGCACCTTCGATCTGCAATGGCGCGAAACCCGCTTCGTCAACGGCCAGGCCGCCGGATCGGAGCGCTGGCGCGCTCTGATCACCACCACCCTGCAACCGCCGCGCACGGAGGCCGAACTCCTGCGCAATCCCCTGGGATTGAAGATCGAGGATGTGTCATGGACCCCCGACGCGTCCTGATCCTGGCGCTTTCGAGCGCCCTACTGTCCGGCTGCGCGATCTTGCGAGACGCGGTCGCGCCGTCGGCGGCGCCCGCCGCAAGCCTGAGCCAGGCGTCCTCCCTGCCGCTGGGTCCGATCGCTCTTGACGGGCCGGCGCCGACGACGGCGGACGATCCGGAGCCGGAGCCGGAGCCGGAGCCGGCGGCGGCGTCCGCGCTGGAGGCGGACGCGGCGCGGCCCTACCTGGCGGAAACGCCGTCGCGACCGGCCGCCGATGCGACGCCGGCGGCCCCGGCGCTGACCGGCCGCAGGGCGATAGCCGAAGCCAACAGCGCGGCGAGCGCGCCCTCCCGGTCTGACCGCTTCCAGGGCGGCGTCCAGATCTTCGCCTGGGAGCCCGGGCGGGTCTTCGAGGTGTGGACTGCGCCGCTTCGGGTGACCACCCTGACGCTCGGCGCGGGCGAGACCCTGATCGCCAAGGCGGCGGGCGACACCGTCCGCTGGCAGATCGGCGAGGTCGCGTCGGGGGAGGGGCCGGACCGTCGCGTCCACGTCCTGATCAAGCCGCTCGAACGCGGCCTGGAGACCAACCTGGTCCTGACCACCAACCAGCGCGTCTACCTTGTCGATCTGCGCAGCGGGGCGGCCGACGCCTTCAACGCCGCCGTCGCCTGGGACAGCGCACCGACCGGGGTCGTCGAGGCAGGGCCGGCTGCTGTCGCCTTGCAACCGGCCATGCGGGTGCCTGACGCCGTCGTCATGCCGGAAGGGCCGCTCGACGCCCGATACCGTCTCGAGCCTCAGGGAAGGCGTCCGAGATGGACCCCCTCGGCGGTGTTCCACGACGGCCGGCGCACCTTCATCGCCTTCCCCGCCGATCTCCAGGTCGACGAGGCGCCCGCCCTGTTCGCCATCGCGCCCGACGGCGAGGCGCAGCTGGTGAACTACAGGCAGGCCGGCGGCCTGTTCATCGTCGACCGCGTGCTTGATCGCGCCGAACTCCGGCTGGGCGATCGCAGGCCGCAGGTGGTCCGCATCCGTCATCAAGGAGCCCGTCCATGATCGAGACACCCCCGCAAACCCTCCCTGGTCCGCCCCAGGGCGACAGCGCCGGACCCCGCGCGCCCAAGTCTCCGGCGCCGGAGCTCGCCAGCCGGGCACCCCGTCCGAGCGCGGTGCGTCTGCGCAAATCCGTCGTCCAGCTTTTCGTCATCGGCGGGGTGGTCCTGATCTCCGGATCGCTGGCTTGGGCGTTCGTCGTGCAGCCCGAAATCCGGCAGGGCGCGCGCACCCGCGCCGAGGCCGCGCGCGAGGACGAGGCCCGCGGCGTGGTCCGCCCAACCGAGGTCGTCACCGAGCAGCCGGCCACCTACGACCGCCTGCCAGAGCCGCGTTCATCGGCCGAGCCGAGCGAGGTCGACGACGCGCCGGCCGAGCGTTCCGAACCGCCGCCTCGGGCGGCCCCGCCCGTCTATCGCCCCGTGTCTGCACCGCGGGGACCCGCGCCCGGAGACCTGGCGCGCCGGTCCGGCCTATTCTTCGCCGAGGTTCGCGACGGTGCGGCGGCCGCCGCGGTCCCGGCGGGCGCCGAGCGGCGGGCTCCGGCCGGCGTTCCTTCGGCCAGCGCGGACTACGGCGCCACCTACAACGGCCATGTCCTGACCGCGCCCCTGTCGCCGTATGAACTGAAGGCCGGCGCGATCATCCCCGCCGCCCTGCTGACCGCGGTCGATACCGCCCGGGCGGGCCCCGTCATCGCCACGGTCACCCAGAACGTCTACGACACGGTCAGCGGCCGCCACCTTGTGCTCCCGCAGGGGACGCGGCTCATCGGCCGCCATGAGGGCGAAAGCGCCTATGGGGACCGCCGCGCCTTCCTGACCTGGGACCGGCTGATCCTGCCCAATGGCAAGAGCCTCGTCTTGACCGGCGAGCCCGGCGTCGACGCCCAGGGCGCCGTCGGCGTGCGGGGCTCGGTCGATCGTCGTCTGTTTCCCCTGCTGGTCGGGACGCTGTTCGCCGGGGCCATCACCACGCTCGGGCAGATCGCCCGCGACGATGAGGGCGGCGGCGGCCTTCTCGGCGACGCCGGCGACGCGGCGGCCATCGAGGGCGCCCGCGTCGGCGGCCGGCTGATCGACCGGGAACTGGAGGTCCGCCCGTCCATCCGGCTGCGGGCGGGCGCGCCCGTGCGGGTGATGATCACCCGCGATCTGATCCTTGAGCCGTACCAGCCATGAGCCCGCTCGATAATGGAAACCGCTGGTGCGTGACGGGCGTCGCCGTGTTCGCCCTCGGCTGCCTGGCGCTGATCGGCGAGCACGTCCCGGCGTTGGCGCTCGTCAACGAAAGCCCGAGCCTGCCCGAGGGCCTCTACGCCCGGCGGTTCGGCGCCGAAATCGAGCGTGGCGTCGTGGTGGCCATTCCCCAGCCGACCACGGCGCGGGCCTATCTCGCGGATCTCGGCATGCCGGGGGACGTGGCGCTGATCAAACGGGTCGCGGCGGCGGGCGGCGACCGCATCTGCGTGGATGGCGCGCAGTTGCGGACGCCAGGCGGCGTCCGGTGGGTCCGCACCCACGATCGGCGCGGCGCGGTCCTGCCGCGCTGGTCGGGGTGCCGACGGCTCGGGTCGGACGAACTCTTTCTGCTCGGCGATACGGCCGGGAGTTTCGACAGCCGGTATTTCGGGCCCGTGATGCGCTCCGAGGTGCTCGGCGTCTATCAGGAGGTGCTGAGATGGTGAGAATGATCCTTTGGGCGGCGGCGCTCCTCGCCTTGGGCGCGCCGGCTTCCGCCCAAACCGTCGACTGGCGCGCGGCGGGCGGCGACCTGTTCGGCCGAGCGACGGCGGAGGCCGGATCGGCGCCGGCCGACGCAGGGGAGGGGGATGCGCCCCGCCTGGCCGCGCTCAGCCAGCCTTTCCAGGCCGAGATCGCCCGAGCGGCGGCGGCGCACGGACTGGACGAGAAACTGCTGCACGCCCTGGTCCTGACCGAGTCCGCCTACCAGCTAGGGGCTCTGTCCCCGGCGGGGGCGGGCGGACTGACCCAGCTCATGCCCGATACGGCCCGCGAACTGGGGGTGGGCGATCGCTTCGATCCGGTCCAGAACCTGCGCGGAGGCGCGGACTATCTTGCCCGGCAGCTGCTGCGCTTCGGAGACCTGCGCCTCGCGCTGAGCGCCTACAACGCCGGCCCGGGTCGCGTGGCGCGGCTTGGCCGGGTTCCAGATATAGCCGAGACCCAGGCCTATGTGATTTCGGTCATCGACTGCTACCTGGCCCTGACGGCGGGGCAAGCCCCGCGCAACAGTCTGCACTGCCGCCCGCGTGTGCAGCCATGATCGGGGTCGGTCTCGGGGAGGACGCGGGAGCCGCCGGGGGCGCCGACGACCTTCTGACGCGCACTGAGGCCTCCGCCTTCCTGTCGCAGCTCGGCATCCAGCTGAAGCCCGCGAGCCTCGCCCGGCTCTGGTCGACGGGATCGAACGGACCGCCATGCCGCCATATCCGTTCCAAGCCGTTTTATCCCCGCGGGCTGCTGCGCGACTGGGCGCGCAGCCAGATCACCGACGTTCGAACCGGGGCCCCGCCGGCCGCTCGGGGGCGGCGTCGTGGCTAGGGCCGGTGTCACAGCGGCGCAGATTCTCGCGGACCCTGCGGCGAGCTTCGCCCTGAAAGCCGTCCTAACGGAATGGCGGCGACGGGACCCGATCGACGCGGCGAACGACGCCCGCTTGCTGCGGGACGTATTGGAAGATGAGGTGGACCGGAGACTTGCGGGGCGCTGTCATGACCGGGGATGAAGGGCCGCCGGACGTTGGCGGCAGGGACGACCGCCTCCTGTCCTGGGACCAGGTGGAACGGATCGCCAGCATCAGCCGGTCGACCGCCTGGCGCATGGAGCGGGATGGCGAGTTCCCGCGCCGCGTCCGCGTGTCGCCCGGCCGCGTCGGTTGGTGGGAGAGCGAACTGACCCAGTGGAAGCGGAGCCGGTCAGGCGAGGTCCCGCCGCCCCCGCCGCGCAAGGGCGCCCGCGCGCCGCGGTTGCCGGGGATGCCGCGCTCCATGCCGCGTCCGGGTTCCGGATCGGAGCCCGCGCCAAACCTCCCGGTCGCGGCCCCTGCGCTTACGCCCAGGAAGCGTCGGCGTCGGCCGGCTGACCCCGGGGCCCAGATCGACTTCGGGTTCTGAGACGCGCTTGACCGGCGCCGCCTGCCCGTCCGGTCGAGGCGGCGACCGACCAGGCGGGTCGGCAGGCTTGCCGGCGTTTTGCAATGGGTCGCGCATTGCTCCATGGCGGCTTCTGCACGACAATCGTCCGAATCAGGCAGACAAAGGACTTGCCGCATTTCTCGGGGGGAACCACGCACGCCATGCCTGCGCCGGCACGCCCGAAAATCTATCACATCACCCACATGGACAACCTGCCGACGATCATCGGCCAAGGCGGGCTGTTCAGCGACGCCCGGATGATCGCCGCCGGCGGCCCGGTCACCGCCATCGGCATGGCCTCGATCAAGGCGCGGCGCCTGGGCCTTCCGGTGCGCTGCCATCCTGGCGATACGGTCGGCCAGTATGTCCCGTTCTATTTTTGTTCTAGATCGGTGATGCTCTATCTGCTACATCGGGGCAATCATCCCGAGGTCAACTACCGCGGCGGCCAGGAACCGATCGTCCACTTGGAGGCCGACCTGCGCACGGTGGTGGACTGGGCGCAGGCTCACGGGCGGCGCTGGGCGTTCACCTTGTCGAATGCAGGCGCCTACTATGCGGAGTTTCGCGACAGCCTCGAGGCGCTCGACGAAATCCGTTGGGACGCGGTGATGTCCAATGCCTGGTCCGCCGCCGAGGTTCGGGAAGGCAAGCAGGCCGAGTTTCTCCTGCACGACAGCGTCCCGTGGGATCTGGTGGAACGGATCGGGGTGGTGAACCAGCCCGTCAAGCTGGCGGTGGAGGCCCGATTGCGCGGCGCCGCCCACGCGCCGCGCGTCGACCTGCAGCCGACGTGGTATTACTAGGGGGGAGCGATGATCACATTCACCAGCGGCGACATCCTGAAGTCGGGCGCCGAGGCGCTCGTCAACACCGTCAACTGCGTCGGCGTCATGGGCCGGGGCGTCGCGCTGCAATTCAAGAACGCGTTCCAGGACAATTATGAGGCCTATGCGCGGGCGTGCGAAGCGCAGGAGGTCCAGCCGGGCCGGATGTTCGTCTATGAGCGCCATCGCCTGGATACGCCGCGCTTCATCATCAATTTTCCGACCAAACGCCACTGGCGCGGCAAGAGCCGGATGGAGGACATCGACGCCGGCCTGATCGACCTGATTCGCGTGATCCGCGAGCGGAAGATCCGGTCGATCGCCATTCCGCCGCTCGGCAGCGGCCTGGGCGGACTGGATTGGCGTCAGGTGCGGCCGCGCATCGAGCAAGCCCTGCAGGCTGTCCCGGATGTCGAGGTCATCGTCTACGAGCCGGGCGGCGCGCCCGCGGCCGACGCGATGTCGAGGTCGCGCGCGGCGCCGGCGATGTCGCCGGGCCGCGCGGCGCTGGTCGGGCTGGTCGACCGATATCTCAACGGCCTGCTGGACCCGTTCGTCAGCCTGCTCGAGGTCCACAAGCTGATGTACTTCATGCAGGAAGCCGGCGAACCGCTGAAGCTGCGCTACGCCAAGGCCTTTTACGGGCCCTACGCCGAGAACCTCCGGCATGTGCTGCGCGAGGTCGAAGGCCACTATCTGTCCGGCTACGCCGATGGCGGCGACGCGCCGACCAAACGGCTCGAGCTGGTGCCCGGCGCGGTCGTCGACGCCCAGGCCAAGCTCAAGGACGCCCCCGAGACGCAGGCGCGCTTCGAGCGCGTGACCGATCTGGTCGAGGGCTTCGAGTCGCCGTTCGGCCTGGAGCTTCTGGCGACGGTGCACTGGGTCGCGACCCGGCTGGACGCCGGAAGCGCGGACGCGGCGGTGTCCGAGACCTATGCCTGGGGCGAGCGCAAGCGCCAGTTCTCGCCCGAGCAGGTGCGGCTGGCCTATGACGTCCTGCAGGACAAGGGCTGGTTGGCGTCGCGGCCGCTGGCGGCCTGATGGCGACCCATCGCGTTCAGCTTCAGGCCAAGCAGGACCACATCGAGACCGTCGTTCGCACGACGGAGCCGCTGCGCGCGATCGCCGAACTGGTTTAGAACGGATTCGACGCGGGCGCCACGCGCGTCCATGTCGAGTTTCGGCGTACGGCGCTGGGCGGCGTCGACGAGATCATCGTCAACGACGACGGCGAGGGGATCAGCGCGGACCGCGCGGACCGGGATTTCGGACAACTCGGCGAATCCTGGAAACGCTCCGCCGCGCCGAGCGGCCGCGCCTATCACGGCAAGGAGGGACGGGGTCGGCTGCGGTTCTTCTCCCTGGCCGACCGCGCCCGCTGGACCTCGCGATACGCGAGCGAGGACGGTCTCAAACAGCTGTCGATCGACATCCGCGCCGAATCCATCGAGACCGCCGAGATCGGCGACCCGGAGCCGGCGGTCGGCGCCCCGGGCGTTTCGGTGTCGTTGCATCCGCTGAAACAGAACCTCGACGCCCTCGTCACCGACGAGCAGCGCCGGCAGTTCACCGCCATCTTCGCCCAGTATCTGAAGCTCTACCCGCAGCTGGAGCTCTGGTACGACGGCGCCCGGATCGATCCGTCGACGGCGATCGCCGACGCCGTCTCTCTCGTCCTGCCGCCCATCGTCGGCAGGGACCGGACGATCCGCGACGTGAAGCTCGACATCGTCGAATGGTCGACGCCGATCGACAGCCGCAAGATCCACTTCTGCGGCGACAACGGCATTGTGCTCGGCTCGCAGCCGGCGCGCATCAATGCGCCAGACTTCGCCTTCTCGATCTACGCGACCTCCAGCTTCTTCGTCGAACTCGCCGCCGACAACCTGCTCGAACTGGAGCTGACCGACGGCGATTTCGCCAGGGTCGTGGAGGCGGTCCGCGATCAGTCGCAGGCGCACTTCCGCAGACGCGGCCACGAGCGGGCCGGACGCCTGATCGAGGAGCTCAAGGCCGCGGGAGCCTATCCCTACGAGGGGGACCCGACCGATACGCTTCAGCAGCGGGAGCGGGACGTGTTCGACATGGCGACCTACGCCGTGTCCAACTACTCCAAGGAGTTCCGCAAGGCCGACACCGGCCTGAAGCGCATGACCCTGACCCTGCTGCGTGAGGCGCTGCGGCACAACCCGGACTCGCTGACCCAGATCCTGCACGCCGTGGTGGGACTCCCCAAGGAGCGGCAGAACCAGTTCTCGGCCCTGCTCAAGAAGACCGAACTGTCCAACATCATCGCGGCGTCCAGCCTGATCGCCGACCGGATCGCCTTCCTCCAGACGCTGCGCCAGGCCGTGTTCGACACCGACGGCAAGAAGGTCATTCGCGAACGCGGCGGCCTGGACCTGCTGGTGCGGGACAACACCTGGATTTTCGGCGAGCAGTTTCACCTCGCGGTTCCCGAAGCGGGCCTGACCAAGGTGATGCAACGGGTCTCGGAGGACCTGGGCGGGAAGCGCGCCGGCGGGCGGGTCACCAAGCCGGACGGTCGCACCGGCCGGGTCGACCAGTTGCTCGGCCGCAGCATCCCCGGGCCCCATCAGGAAAGACGGGAGTATCTGATCGTGGAGCTCAAGCGGCCCTCGGCCAAGGCCGATCGCAAGATGCTCAACCAGATTTCCGACTACGCCTTGGCCCTCGCCGGCGCGCCCGACTTCCGGCACACCGACACGCGGTGGAACTTCTTCCTGGTCGTGGGCGAATACGACGACATCGTCGGACAGGCGATCACACAGGAAGGACGCGAGATCGGCATCGCCGTGCGACAGCCCAACTATACGGTGTGGGTGCGGTGCTGGGGCGAAATCCTCCGCGAATGCGACGCCCGGCTGCAGTACATCCAGGACCACCTGAAGGTCGAGATTTCCGACGAGGAGATCGCCAGCCGGCTTCGGGCCTTGCAGACAAGCTTCGGCCGGGAGGCCGGCGACGACCCCGAGACCTCGCCGGGGTCCTGACCTACGACTGGCGCTTTCAGCCAGCGGGTTCGTCGTTTCCAACTGCGCCGCCTCGGCTGCGCGCGCGATCCGCTCTAGTCGAGCGCGACGGCCTGCGGCCGCGCGGCGCGGAACTGGGGCCAGGCTTCGCCGAGCACCTTGATCGCCGAGCGGAAGAACAGGAGGGCGATGACGCCGCCGACGAGGATGTCGGGCCAGCCCGCGTTGAACCAGGCCACTCCGCCCGCCGCGATCAACACGCCGGTGTTGGCGATGACGTCGTTGCGCGAGCACTCGAAGGTGCTCGACAGGTTCACGTCGCGGTTCCGGAACCGGTAGAGCATTGCGAGGCAGGCCAGGTTCGCGACCAGGGCGATCGCGCCGAACACGCCCATGGTCTCGGCGGTCGGGGTGATGTCGCCCATCAGCTTGCGGACCACTTCCACAAAGACCCAGATTCCGAAGGCGGCGATGACTGCGGCCTTCACGAGCGCCGCTCCGGCGCGCCAGCGCAGGCTGCGCTTCAGGGCGTAGAGGCTTAGCCCGTAGACAAGGGCGTCGCCGAGCATGTCGACGGAATCGGCCATCAGGGCGGTGGACCGCGCGAACAGTCCCGCCCCGAACTCGGCGAAGAACATCAGCAGATTGATCACCAGCACGATGACCAGCACGCGCCGGACGTCGGCGTGCTCACCCAGCGCGGCGATCTCGTCGCCCTTGGCGGAACAGCAGTCATCGCCCGCGAAATGGGTCTGGGCCGGGACGATGGGCGCGGCCGTGACGAAGGACGGCGTGGACGCGCAGGGGGTCGGCCCGGCGCAGCACCCCGCCGCCGCCGAAGCGGACGCCGGCTCCAGGACGCTCTGGCTCGAACAGGTCGGGCCGACCTCGTCGGACGTCGGAGGGGAGCAGCAGTCTTTCATCGGAGCGAGCCTTGCCGGAAACGTGTCGGCCGCCGATATACGATCTATAGTCCCTATAGGTTCAAGGCCTGTGACAGAGAGATTTTCGATCGGCGAGCTTGGGCGGCGCACGGGCTGCAAGGTGGTCACCATCCGCTACTACGAGCAGATCGGTCTATTGGACGCGCCGGAACGCGGGGAGGGCGGCCACCGCGTCTATGAGCGGGCGCATCTGGACCGGCTGTCCTTCATCCGACGCGCCCGTGATCTCGGCTTCTCGCACGACGACATCCGCAGCCTGCTGACGCTGTCCACCGGGCCTGCCGCCGGTCCGTGCCAGGCGGTCGATCATGTGGCGGCGGCTCATCTGGACGCGGTGCGGGCCAAGATCTCGGATCTTCGGCGCCTGGAACTGATCCTTGTCTCGGTGCTCGACCAGTGTGGGCGGACGACGGTCGAAGCCTGCTGCGTGCTCGACGCCCTGAGAGCGCCGTCCGCTGAGGATGGCGTGCGCCCTGCCTTTGTTACCACCGTTTGACCGTCACCAGGTCTGAGTGAGGGGTCGTGCGGCCGCAGCCGCCTTACGCGCCGTTGTGTCGTCCGAAGGGGCGCGTCGAGCCGTCCGCGAGGATCAGGAGAGTGACATAGGGCTCTCGGCCGGCGGCCTCCATGCCGGGCGATCCGGCCGGCATGCCGGGCGCAGTCAGGGCGCGCGCGGCGGGGGCCTCGCGCAGGAGCCGTTCGACATCCGACGCCGGCACATGGCCTTCGATCGCGTAGCGGCCGACCACGCCGGTGTGGCACGACGCGAGGCGGTCCGGAATCCCGTGACGGGCCCGGATCGGGGCGAGGTCTTCGAGGTCGACCACGCGCGCCGTCCAGCCGGCGCCGCGCATGTGTGCGACCCAGCCGCCGCAGCAGCCGCACCAGGGCGTCTTGTAGACGGTGATCTGCCGCGCGACCCGACCGGGGGTCTGCGCCAGGGCGAGGGGCGGGAGGGCGGCGGCCGCCAGACCCGTGACAAGCGCGGCGCGGCGGGTGAGACGAAGAGAGGACATGGCGGCTCCTGCGGACGGACCTGATCCTAGCAGCGCGCCGGCTGCGTGCACGCGACATGTCGCCGCTGATCGGGGTCATAGGGCGTTCGGGAAGACCTGTGGACTATGTAACAGATTGCCTCCTCTGGAGAACGGAAGTAACGAGCGCGCGATGACCTCGTCGATGACGACATGGGCGAAGCTGATCGCGGCGATGACACTCGTCTTCGCCGCCTTCTTCTTCGCGCCCGCCGTCGACGCCGCGACCTGCATGCCGGAGCCCCCTGCGGCCCACGCCTTCGTCGATCACAATCCCGATGACGGCGACCACGGCGACCCGTCCGGGAGCCATGGCATCTGCGCCCACGGACATTGCCACCATACCTCGACGGCGCGCACTCACGGCGTCGACGCCATCGCGCCGACGTTCGGCGAACTGCTGCTGCAAAGCGGCCGCCACGATGACGTCCAGGCCTCGGTCACGCCCGACGGCCTGAAGCGACCGCCCAGAGTCTGACCGAAGGCCTGCGCCCTTGCGGGCGCCTCTTCGTGATCAGAAATCTGGAAATGGAACATGTCTCCCACATCTCGCCGGCGACCGCGTCTCGCGGTCGGCTGCGCGGTTGCTGCGATCGCAGCGACTCTGGTCAGTCCCGCGTGGGCTGACCCCGCCCCGACCTACGCCCAGCTGCTCGCGCAGCTCGGCCAGACGCCCGCCACCCTTGAGGCCGGCGCGAACCTCGACGCCGCGGAAGCCCGCGTGCGTCAGGCCCGTGTACGCCCCAACCCCGTGCTCGGGCTCGATGTCGAGAACGCGTTCGGCTCCGGCCCCTTCTCGGGGATGGACAACGCCGACACGACCCTCGCGCTGAGCACGGACCTCGAGCTGTGGGGACGTCGCGCGAGCCGCATCGCCGCCGCGCGCGCCGAGGCCGGCGCCGTGGGCCTGCAGCGCGATCTGGCGGTGATCGACGCCGCCGGTCGCCTGGCCCTCGTCTATTCCGAAGCCGAGGCGGCGCAGCGCCGCGCGGCCCTGGCGGACGAGGTCCTGACCCTGACCCTGGCCGACGCCCGCGCCGCCCTGGCGCTGGTGGAGGAGGGGCGCGAGCCGCTCCTGCGCGGCATCCAGGGCGAGGCCGAGGCCGCGTCGTCCCGCGCCGCCCTCGACGAAGCCGTCGCCGAACGGGACGCCGCCTACGCTCGCCTCACGGCCGTGGCGATGATCCCGTCGCCCGTGACGCGCATCGACGCCAGCCTGCTGGACCAGGAGCCGACCGGGGTGGGCTCCGCGATCGACGACGCGCCCACCGTGCGCGTGGCCGAGGCCGAGCGAACGGCCGCCGAGCGCCGGATCGACGTGCAACGCGTCCAGGCCCGCCCGGACATCAACGCCAGCGTGGGCATTCGCCGCTTCGAGGCGGAGGACGCCACCGCCCTGACGTTCGGGATCAGCATGCCGCTGCCGCTGTTCGACCGGAACCGGGGGAACATCGAGGCGGCGCAGGCCGAGTTCAGGGCGGCCGACGCCCGCCTGATGTCGGCGCGGCAGGAGGCCCAGGCCGACCGGGCCGCCGCGGTGGCCCGCCTGGCCGCCTCGGTGAGTCGCGTGTCGGCCGCCGACGCCGGCGTCACCGCGGCCGAGGAAGCTTACCGCCTGTCGCGGATCGGCTTCGAGGCCGGTCGCATCTCCCAGGTCGAACTGCGCGTCACCCGAACCGCCCTCGTCAACGCGCGGTCCGCCGCGGTCGACGCCCGTCTCGCGCGCGTCCGCGCCGAGATCGATCTCGCGCGCCTGGACGGCCGCGCCCCCTTCCAAGGAGCCCAGTGATGCGCAAGCGCACATCCAACAAGACCCTGCTCATCGGCGGCGTCGCCGCCCTGGTCGTTCTCGGTGGAGGCGGCCTCTGGCTGGCGACGCAACGGAACGACCCGGCGGCGACCCCGGCGGCGGAAGGCGAGGCCGGCCACGCCGAGGGCGAGGCGGGCCACGCGGAAGGCGAGGCCGGACATGCGGAAGAGGGCGAGGCGCCCGAGGGTCGGGTCGAGCTGACCGCCGCGCAAATCCAGGCGGCGGGCATCACGGTCGTGAGCGTCGGCGGCGGCGGCGGCGGCGAAACCCGTCTCGCCGGCCGGGTCGAAGCCATGGTCGATTCCCGCGCGGCCGTCGCTGCGGCCGTGGGCGGACGGGTCGAGCACGTCCTCGTGGCGCCGGGCCAAAGCGTCCGCGCCGGACAACCGCTTGTCAGCGTGGTCAGCGGCGAAGCCGCCACCTTCCGCGCCGACGCCGATGCGGCGGCGGCTTCCGCGGAGGCCGCGCGTCAGGCGTATCAGCGGAATCGCAACCTGTCCGAACAGGGGGTGGTCGCCCGACAGGAAGTCGAGGCTTCCCGGGCTGAACTGCTCAGCGCCGAGGCGGCGACCCGCGCCGCCAGGGCCCGGTCCGCGGCCGCGGGCTCGCCGAACGCGTCCGGACGCCTGAGCGTCACCAGCCCGATCTCGGGGGTGGTCAGCAATGTGCAGGTCGGACCGGGCGGCTTCGTCGCCCAGGGCGGCGTGGTCGCGGAGGTGTCCAACCCGGCCCGCGTCGAAATGGTCTTCAACGCGCCGCCGGCGCTCGCCGCCAATGTCCGCGCCGGGTCGTCTATGCGCGTCACCGGCCCGAACGGGGAGTTCGACGCTGTCGTGACCGGCGTGGCCGCGGACGCGGGGCCGGGCGAAAGCGGGGCGACCGTCATCCGCGCCCGGCCTGTCGGCGCCACCCTGCCGCCGGCCGGCTCGGCCGTCACGGGCGCCGTTGTGACCGGGCAGTCCGCCGGCGGTCTGACGGTCCCCACGGAGGCGGTTCAGACCGTCGAGGGGAACACCGTGGTCTTCGTTCAGGTCCAGGGGGGCTTCCAGGCCACGCCGGTGCTCGCCGGACGTCAGGCGGCGGGCCGCACGGAGATCCTGCGCGGCCTCAACGGCAATGAGCGCATCGCCTCCGCCAACGCCTTCCTGCTCAAGGCCGAGATGGCCAAGGGCGAAGCCGAGCACGGCCACTAGGGGAGGGATCGGATGTTCAAAGCCATCATCGAGGCCTCCGTCCGCTTCCGCTGGTTCGTGGTGCTCGCCACGGCCCTGGTCGCGGCCGTCGGCCTGTTCAACCTCACCAAACTGCCGATCGACGCGGTTCCGGACATCACCAACCGCCAGGTCCAGATCACGACCGTGGCTCCGGCTCTCGCGCCCGAGCAGATCGAGCGGCAGGTCACCTATCCGCTGGAGACGGCGATGGCCGGGATCCCCGGCCTGACCTCGACCCGATCCCTCAGCCGGAACGGGTTCAGCCAGGTTACGGTCATCTTCACCGACCAGACCGATATTTATTTCGCCCGCCAGCAGGTCGCGGAGCGATTGGCCCAGGCCCGCGAGTCCATGCCCGAGGGCGTGGAGCCGGCGCTGGCGCCGATCACGACGGGGCTCGGCGAGGTGCTGATGTGGACGGTCGACTATAAGCCGTTCAACAGCCAGAACATGGCCCGGCCGGGACAACCCGGCTGGCAGGCGGGGGGGAACTACCTCACGCCCGAGGGCGAACTCCTGACCACGCCCCAAGCGAGGGCGACCTATCTACGCACCGTGCAGGACTGGATCATCGCCCCGCAGATGCGGACGGCGCCCGGCCTGGCCGGCGTCGACACCGTCGGCGGCTATGTGAAGGAGTATGCGGTCCGCCCCGACGCGGCGCGCCTGTCGGCCTACGGCCTCGGCATGGGCGACCTGATCCAGGCGCTCGACCGGGCCAACACCCAGGCCGGCGCCGGTTATGTGCAACGCGCCGGCGAAGCCCTGACCGTCCGCACCGACGCCCTGGCGCTGACGATCGAGGATCTGGCCCAGGCGCCGGTCGTGAACCGCGGCGGGCTGGTGGTGCGCGTGTCCGATGTGGCCACGGTAGAAATCGGACAGGCTCCGCGGCTCGGCGGCGCCAGCCGCGACGGCCATGAGGCCGTTCTCGGAACGGCCCTGATGATCGCGGGCGGAAACAGCCGCACCGTCGCCCAGGCGGCCGGGGATCGGCTGGAGGAGGTCCAGAAGACCCTGCCGCCGGGCATCGAGGCGGTGACGGTGCTCGACCGTTCGGCGCTGGTGAACTCCACCATCGCCACCGTGGCGCGCAACCTGACGGAAGGCGCGCTGTTGGTCATCGTCGTGCTGTTCCTGCTGCTCGGCAACATCCGCGCGGCGTCGATCACCGCCCTGATGATCCCGATCAGCTTCCTGTTCGCGGTCATCGGCATGAACCGGTTCGGAATCAGCGGCAACCTGATGAGCCTTGGCGCGCTCGATTTCGGCCTCCTCGTCGACGGCGCGGTCGTCGTGGTCGAGAACACCCTGCTCATGCTGAGCCAGCGCCGGGCCGAACTCGGCCGTATGCTGACGCGGCGCGAGCGGCTCGAGGTTGCGGGCGCGGCGGCCCGCCAGATGGTCAAGCCCGCCGCCTACGGCCAGCTGATCATCCTGCTCGTATTCACCCCGCTGCTGATGCTCGAGGGCGTCGAGGGCAAGACCTTCATCCCGATGGGCGCGACCGTCATGCTGGCCTTGGTGGGCGCCTTCATCTTCTCCTTCACCTTCGTGCCGGCCATGGCCGCGCTTCTGGTGCGCGATCCCAAGAAGGTGGAGGTCGATGAACACGGCCACGCGCACGAGCACGAGACCTTCATTCTCCGCAAGGCCCGGCGCTGGATCGAGCCCGCCATCCGCTCGGCGGTCGATCGGCCGAAGATCGTGCTGATCGCGGCCGTCGGCACGCTGGCGATCGGGGCGGTCTCCTTCATGACCCTGGGCCGGGAGTTCATCCCGACCCTCGACGAGGGCGACATCGCCATGCAGGCCCTGCGGGTGCCGTCGGCCTCGCTGGAGCAGTCCCTCGCCATGCAGATGGCGCTGGAGCGCGCCATCAAGGCCCAGCCGGAGGTCGAGACCATGTTCTCGCGCACCGGCACGGCCGAGGCGGCGGTGGACCCGATGCCGCCGAACATCTCGGACAGCGTCATCGTGCTCAAGGACCGCAAGGACTGGCCAGACTCCAGCCTCGAGAAGGAAGAGCTGATCGCCCGGATCGAGGAGGTCGCCGCCCAGCAGATCGGCAACAACTTCGAGTTCAGCCAGCCGATCGAACTGCGCTTCAACGAACTCATCTCCGGCGTGCGGACCGATCTCGCCGTCATGGTCTACGGCGACGACTTCGCCACCATGCAGCGGGTCGCCGACCAGGTCGCCAATGCCCTGCGTCAGACGCCCGGATCGGCCGACGTCCGCGTCGAGCAGGCGTCCGGCCTGCCGACCCTGACGGTGAGCGTCGACCGGTTCGCGGCGGCCAACTACGGCCTGTCCGCCGCCGACGTCTCCGAAGCGGTCTCCGCCGCGATCGGCGGCGCGGAGGCGGGCCGCATCTTCGAAGGCGACCGTCGCTTCGACGTGGTGGTCCGCCTTCCGGACGCGACGCGAAACGATCCCGCGGCCCTGGCCGCCCTGCCGATCGTCTCGTCCACCGGCGTGACCGTGCCGCTTTCGTCGGTCGCCCGTATCCAGAGCGCCGAGGGGCCGAACCAGATCAGCCGCAACAACGGCAGCCGCCGCATGGTCGTTCAGGCCAATGTGCGCGGTCGCGATCTCGGCGGCTTCGTCGCGGACGCCCAGAAGAACGTGGATAGGGTTCAGCTCCCGACCGGCGTTCGCCTCGACTGGGGCGGGCAGTTCGAGAACCTGAAGCGCGCCGAACAGCGTCTGGGCCTCGTCATTCCGATCGTCTTCGTCCTGATCGGCGTGCTTCTGTTCATGGCCCTGGGCTCGTTCGCGGAGGCGGGCTTGGTGTTCGCCTGCGTGCCTTTGGCCCTGGTTGGAGGAGCCCTCGCGCTTCTCTTGAGGGGCATGCCGTTCTCGGTGTCGGCGGCGGTGGGCTTCATCGCCGTGTCGGGGGTGGCGACGCTCAACGGGCTGGTTCTGATGCAGGCCATCCGGGAACGGTTGCAGGCGGGCGCGGCCCCGAGGCTGGCCGCGATCGAGGGCGCTTTCAGCCGGCTGCGCGCCGTGCTGACGACCGCCCTCGTCGCCATCGTCGGCTTCATCCCGATGGCGATCGCCCATGGCGCCGGGGCGGAGGTGCAGAAGCCGCTCGCCACCGTCGTGATCGGCGGTCTGCTGACGGCCACGGCCCTGACCCTGCTGGTCCTGCCGACCTTCGCGGCCAAGGCCGTGAAGCATCGGCAGGCGGAAGGGATCGAGGAATGAGCGGGGCTCACGGAACGGAGCAGGTCCAGCGCCGCACGCTTCTGGCGGTGCTGGCCCTTAACGCTCTGCTGTTCGTGGGCTTGGGAGTCGGCGGCCTCGCCGCCGACTCCAGCGCCCTGCTGGCCAACGCCGTGGATAACGGATCCGACGCGGCCGTCTATCTGATCAGCTTCCTCGCGGTCGGCCGGGCCCTGATCTGGAAGACCCGCGCGGCTCAGGTCTCCGGCGTGATGCTGCTGATCTTCGCGGTCCTCGTCCTGCTCGACGCCCTGCGCCGGACGCTGACCGGGACGGAACCGGTCGGCCCGACCATGATGGTCCTCGCCGTCATCGCTGCGGTCATCAATCTGATCTGCCTCATGCTCATCCGTCGCCAGCAAAGCAGCGACGTCAACATGAAGGCCGCCGAGACCTTCAGCCTCAATGATTTCGCGTCCAACGGCGGCATCCTCGTCGCCGGCGGTCTGGTGATGTGGCTGGATCAGGCCTGGCCCGACCTGGTGGTCGGCGTCCTGGTCGCGGCCATCGCGGCCAAGGGGGGGCTCGACATCCTCGGCGACGCCCGGGCCGCGCGACGCGACGGCGCGGAGGCGGACGCATGAGCCCGCCCCTGATCGACATCGCCTCGGTGCAGCGGTGGCGGAAGCTCTTCATCGCCGCGGGCCTTTTCGCCCTGCTGGCCTGGACCGCTCTCGTGCGAGCGCTGCCCGGGCTCGAACACCCGGTCGAGCACCTCGGCTTGGTGGCGATCATGGTCTGCGTGCTCGGACGCGCCTGGTGCTCCCTCTACATCGGCGGGCGCAAGACGCAGGAGATCGTCGCCAGCGGACCCTATTCGCTGTGCCGCAATCCGCTCTACGTCTTCAGCGTCATCGGGGCCTTCGGGGTCGGCGCCCAGACCGGCAGCCTCAGCGTCGGCCTCGCGTTCGCCCTGGCCTGCTGGGGGGTCTTCCTCATCGTCGCGAAGCGCGAGGAGAGCTATCTGGGGACCGCCTTCGGCGAGACCTACCGGACGTATTTCGACCGGACCCCGCGCTTCCTGCCCGATCCTCGCCTCTGGCGGGATGAGACGGAGCTGTCGGTCCGCCCGTCGTTCTTCCTCAAGACCGTTCGCGACGGCCTTGTCTTCCTCCTGGCGCTGCCCGTGTTCGAGGGGCTGGAGCGCCTCCAGGCGATCGGCTGGCTCGACGCCGTCGTCGCATTGCCCTGAGGAGGTGCGAGGTGAACCGCAAACGTCTCGTCACCCTGCTCAGTGCGATCCTGGCCCTCGCCGCCTTCGTCGCGGGCGCCGCCATGCAAGGCGCCGGTCTTCTCATCCCCGAGCGCACCAACCTTACCCGCGACTTCCCCTGAGGCCCGACCATGCCCAAGACCCTTCGGCTCAACATTCCCGTCCTCCTTCCCCACGCGCCTGACGCCCAGGATGGCTGCGTGGGCCGCCTCATCGCCCTCATGCAGGCTGAGGCGGGCGTGTCCGAGGCGCATCTGGTCGAAGGCGCGGACGGCCCGGAGCTCTGCATCCACTACGATCCGGACCTGCTGTCGCTGGCCCAGGTCAGACGGCGGGCGCGGCAGGCCGGCGCCGAGGTCAGCGAGCGGTTCGGCCACCTCACGGGACGGGTGGACGGCGTCCGCCATGCGCGCCACGCCCGTACGCTCGCGGCCGAGCTGGGCGAGGAAGCCGGCGTCATCGAAGCCGCGCTGGATCCGGCGGGCGCCTTGCGTCTGGAGTTCGACCGTCAGGCCACGAGCCGCGAGAGATTGGTCGAGCGCCTGGCGTCTCTTGGTCTCAAGTTGACGGAGACGTCGGACGTCGCCGGCCCATCGGCGGCTGTGGGGCCGGCGCCGCAAGCGGCCCGGAACGCGGCGTCGGGTCATGGTCCGGACGACGGCCACGATCACGGACACGCCGAGGGCGATGGCCACGATCACGGACACGCTGAGGGCGATGGACACGACCACGGCCATTCCGAGGGCGACGGCCATGACCATAGCCATGGCGGCGTGCTGGGGCCGAACACGGAGCTGATCTTCGCCGTGGGGAGCGGCGTCGCCCTGACGATCGGCTGGCTGATCGAGAAATTCGTTCCGGCCCTCCCGGAAATGCTGCCGTTCGCGCTCTTCCTGATCGCCTACGCTCTGGGCGGCTGGTTCACGGTCGGCGAAGCCATCGGAAACCTGCGGCGCAAGCGGTTCGAGATCGACACCCTGATGCTGGTCGCGGCCGCGGGCGCGGCCGCGCTGGGCGCCTGGGCGGAGGGGGCGCTGCTGCTGTTCCTGTTCAGCCTGGGGCACGCGCTCGAGCACTACGCCATGGGCCGCGCCAAGAAGGCGATCGAGGCGCTGGCGGCCCTGGCGCCGCGCACCGCCCATGTGCGGCGCGGCGATCAGGTCGTCGAACTGCCCGTGGAGCAGCTGGAGATCGGCGACCTGGTCGTCGTCCGGCCGAACGAGCGGTTGCCGGCCGACGGCTTCGTGATCAAGGGCACGTCCAGCGTCAACCAGGCGCCGGTCACCGGAGAGAGCATCCCGGTCGACAAGCAGCCGGTCGCGGACGCCGAGGAAGCGCGGGCCAGACCCGAATCGGTCGCGGCGTCGTCGGTGGTCTTCGCTGGCACGATCAACGGCGGCGGCGCGATCGAGATCGAGACGACGCGGCGCTCCAACGACACGACCCTGGCCAAGGTCGTCCGGATGGTCAGCGAGGCCGAGACCCAGAAATCGCCGACGCAGCGCTTTACCGACCGCTTCGAACGGGTCTTCGTTCCCCTGGTCCTCGGTCTGGCCTTCGTTCTCCTGTTCGCCTGGGTGGTCGTCGACGAGCCCTTCCGCGACAGCTTCTACCGCGCGATGGCGGTGCTGGTGGCGGCGAGCCCCTGCGCCCTGGCCATCGCCACGCCCAGCGCGGTGCTGTCCGGCGTGGCCCGGGCGGCCCGGGCCGGGGTCCTAGTGAAGGGTGGGGCGCCGCTGGAGAACCTCGGCGCGCTGGACGCCATCGCCTTCGACAAGACCGGAACCCTCACCGAAGGCAAGCCGCGGATCACCGATGTCGTGCCCTTCGGCCAGACGACCGAAGACGAGCTGCTGGAGATCGCCGTCGCCGTCGAACGGCTCAGCGACCATCCGCTCGCGGAGGCGATCGTCCGGGATGGAAGCCAGCGCCTGGCGACCGCGCCCGCGCGAACCGCGACGGATCTGCGCAGCCTGACGGGGAAGGGGGTCACCGCCCGGTTGGAGGGGAAGGAGATCTGGATCGGCAAGCCGGAGATGTTCGGCGCCGACGGCATCGCGCCGCTCGGCCCCGACACGGAGATCGCGGTCGCCGCCCTGCGCAACGAGGGCCGCACCCTCATGGTGGTGCGGCAGGGGAACAAGGACCTCGGCGTCATCGGACTTCTGGACACGCCCAGGGCGAAGGCGCGCGAGACGCTGACGGCGCTGCGCGCGCTCGGCATTCGCCGGATGATCATGATCTCGGGCGACCATCAGAAGGCCGCCCAGGCGGTCGCCGGGCAAGTCGGCCTGACCGAAGCCTGGGGCGACCTGATGCCGGAGGACAAGGTCGAGGCCATCAAGACACTGCGGGCGGAGGCCAAGGTCGCCATGGTCGGAGACGGGGTCAACGACGCCCCGGCGATGGCGACGGCGACCGTGGGCGTCGCCATGGGGGCGGCCGGATCGGACGTCGCCCTGGAGACGGCCGACGTCGCCCTGATGGCTGACGACCTGTCAAAGCTGCCGTTCACCGTCGGCCTCAGCCGGCAGACCCGCCGCATCATCCGACAGAATCTGTTCGTCAGCCTCGGCGTGGTGGCCTTCCTCGTTCCGGCGACGATCTTCGGGCTCGGCATCGGTCCGGCGGTGGCCCTCCACGAGGGGTCGACGCTGCTGGTCGTCTTCAACGCGCTGCGTCTGCTCGCCTGGCGCGGCCCGCGAGAGGCCGTGTGAACTCGCAAACCTCAAGCACAGGAGAACCCCTATGAAACGCATCGGATGGGTCAGCGTGATCGCGCTCTTCCTTCTCGTCTCGGTGTTCGGCTTTGGAGTGCTGTCCCGTCAGGCCGCAAGGCCGTCCGCGACCGTGGCGGTCGATGCCCGGCCGATCGATCAGCACGCCGGCCACAGCGACGCGGCGGCCGACAGCCCGGCGACCCGGTCCTACAAGGAGGCCAACGCCCGGATGCATTCGGCCATGGAGATCGAGTACAGCGGCGACGCCGACGTCGACTTCATGCGGGGTATGATCGCGCACCACGAGGGCGCGGTCGCCATGGCCAGGATCGCGCTTGAGCATGGCTCCGATCCGGAGGTTCGCGGCCTTGCCGAAGAGGTCATCCGGACCCAGGAGGCGGAGATCGTCCGCATGCGGGTGTGGCTGGCCACCCGCGAGAGCCGGTCGAACTAGGCCGATGGGCTCAAAGCGGTCCACGATCCACAGCCGGGCGCCCCGCTGGCGTCCCGGCAAATACCGCGCCCGCGGGAGGTCCCGGCGACCCCGTCCGCCGGCGCCGTTTCGGCCGGTCCGAGACACCCTGATCGCGGTCGGGGCCGGCCTGGTGGCCGCCTTCGTCGTCTTATGCGTGGCGGCGCCCATGGCGACGACTTACCGGTTTCCCCTGTACGGCGCCTTCGGCGGGCTGATGCTTCTTTTGACCGCCTTGACCTTCCGGATGGCGGCGAAGGACCCGGCCGGCCGGCTGTTGGCCGCGATCCTGGCGCTGGTGTGCGTTCTCGGGACCGCCGCCTTGTACGTCGGACGCGATCAGATCAATCTTGCGCCGCCCCACAGGCACGCCGTCCCAGACGCCGCCGCTTCCGTCAGGCCCGGCCGATGACGGCCCTAGAGGCCACTGCGCGGGTTCCCGTCCGGATCACGCGCGGGGGATGGCTCGACATTCTGCGTTTCGTGGCGGCCGCCCTGATCGTCCTTTACCATTTCCGCGAGGCCGCCCCGGTCGCGCTCGGCGAGGTTCATCCCGTCTTCGACCGGGGCTACCTGTTGACGAACTTCTTCATCATCGACTCGGGGTACGTCCTCGCGCGCATCTACGGGGAGGGCTTCGCCAATCGCACCCTCTCGCTCTCCCTGTATGTGCGCCAACGGCTTCTTCGCGTCGCGCCCTCTCATCTCGTCGTCATCGCCGCGCTCGCGCTGCTGGTGGCGACCGCCGCCGCCGTCGGGATCCGTCCGAGCAACCCGCAATGGTTCGCCTGGCCCGAGCTTCCGGCGCAGGTCTTCCTCGTCCAGGCCTACGGCGTTCCGGGCGGGCAGGGCTGGAACGCCCCCACCTGGACGTTGTCCGCCCTGCTGGGCTGCTATCTGGCCCTGCCCTGGATTTGCAGGGCGCTCTGGCCACTGCGCCCGTGGCTCGTGGTTGCAGGGGTCGTAATGCTGCTCCTGGTGGCGGATGGTGCGAGCCGGGCATGGTTGGGAGACCCCCTCTACCGGCTTCCGCTCCGTCACGGATTCATCCGGGCGCTGCCCCTGTTCCTGCTGGGTGTCGCGGCCGCGATTCTGGGCGCGCGCGTCTGGGTCCCGCCGGTCCGTGCGGCATGGATCGGGCTCGCGGCCTTTGCCGGTCTGATCGCGGCCCAGGCCGTTTCCGATCTCGCCCTGATTTCGCTTCTCCTGCTCACCGTCATGATCTGGGCCGCCGGAGCCCTGCCCGTGGCGCGTCCGTCACGGCTGATCGAGCAGCTTGGTCTTATGTCCTTCGCTATGTTCCTGACCAACGAAGTGACCCGGATCGTCTGGTTTGGCGCGTTCGACGCCCTTGGCCAGGCGGCCTGGCCGGCGACCGTTCGCTGGGGCGTCTGGGGGCTGGGTCTGGCCTCCGCCTTTGCGGCGGCGGCGGTGTTCCGATACGGTTTCGACGGCCCGGTGCAAGCCTGGCTCAATCCGCCGCGGCGACCACCGGCGCAGCCGGGCGTGAGTTCTGACCGCCCGGTGGCTTGAAGGGCGCATCACCGAACCCTGTGCAACCGGGTGCGGCTCGGCTGTTCGCCTATCGGATGCCTGATCGGTCAATCTTCGGGCTCAGGCCGCGAGCGCACGTCCATATCTCGTTCAGGCTCCGGGAACCGCACGACACTGCGGGCGTAGACGGCGCATGCGCTTTCGTTTCTCCAGGAGTCATCCCTACCCGGGCGCGGTTGTCTCGGTGATTGACGATCCGCCGCAGGGATCGAACTGCGTGATCGAGTTCGGCGACGGCGTGGTGATCGTCGCGGGCGCTCGAACCGACGGCGACGCCCATCTTCTGGATATCCCGGCCTATCGCACGGCCAGAGGATCGAACGTCGGACCCGGCGAGTGGCGCGTGGCCCGGTCTCCGCGCGGGGGCTGGCGCGCCCATCCCCGCCGTTAGCCATCCTCCCGGTCAAGAGGCGCCATGCCCATGCCCGGGGCGTCGAATGGTCCCTCAAGCCACTGAACCAGATACTCCGCCACGGCGCTCAACCACTGCGGTCGCTGGGCGGGGCGGCGACTGTAGTTTTCAAGCGTGTGGGCGAGCAGGAAGTCGTACGGTCGTGGATGGATCGCGAACCGGTTGGAAAGCGGCAGGTTCATCTCCAACGCCGCGGCCGCGAAGAGCGACCGTTGCACATGCCCGTTTCCATCCAGGAAGGGGTGGATGAAGCCGAACTGGCTGAAGAGATAAGAGAGCGTCACCAACTGGTCCCACGGCTCGACGAGGGTGTCGATCCGCAAGCGCACGGTCCCGACGAGGCTTTGCATGGCCGAAGGGACGTCCGGCGGGTCCATGAAGGTGAACGTCTGACCCTCGACGATGACGCTCGGACCGCCCATGACACGCAGCGCGAGGGATGTGCCGGGGACGCCGCGATAGCCGCCGGCGTATTCCGGATGGGCTGGCGGGACGAAGGCGGAGTAGAGGTCTCGATGAAGACCGCGCGGATCGTCCAGGCAGGCCCTCCGATAGACGGGGTCCGTTCGCAGCTTTTGGAGAAGCGTCGCGCTTTCGACGGCCATTCGGTCGTCGAAGTCGGGATGGCGCTGCGGATGCCATTCGGGATGTTGGAGCGTCATCGACTGTCCTCGCCTGCGGCTCTAGCCGTCTGCTCGAGCGGCGCCGACGCTCCAGCGTCGAAATGAAATAGTCGCGAGTCCGATAGCCTGGCAGGCGCGAGGATGGCGAGCGCGACAGGGCGCTGATCGGCTTTATCACGGATTGGGCCGGCGGGCTTGGCTTACCCGCCAGCAAGCGGGAAAGTCGTCTCGGTCAATCGTGTTGGTTGTGCCGCGCAGTTGCTCTAGGCTCCTGACCGGGGAGGCGACAATGACAGACCAAGACGCTCAATCGAACGAACCGGCCACGGACCTGTCCGTGCTCGACCGTGTATTGACGGCGTTCACGACCGCTGTTGAATCCGAAGAGGGGCTGGCTGACACCGCACAGCGGTTGGTCGATACGCTCATCACGAAGAAGGATCTCAGCGAGGCCGCGATCAGTCAGGCGCTCTTCGGAGGCGATCCGGCATGATCCAGGTCGAGAGCCTCACGATCGCGGAGTTCCGCGGCATCCGTAGCCTGTCGCTTAATCTTCAGCGGCGGAACTTCGCCGTCTGCGGCTCCAACGGCACCGGCAAGAGCGGTGTCGTGGACGCCTTGGAGTTCGTTCTGACGGGCACAATCTCGCGCCTGACAGGGAAAGGCCGCGGCGACCTGTCCATCAAGGATCATGGCCCTCACGTCGATAGGAAGACGGAACCGGAGAAGGCGTTCGTCGAAGCAACAGTGTGGATCCCGTCGCTCAGGCGATCCGTCCAGGTTCGGCGATCGGTGAAGGCGCCCGCCGTGCTTCAGGCCCATCCTGACAGCCCGGAGGTGCAGGCGGTGTTCCGCCAGCTGGAGGCCCATCCGGAGATCGCCCTGTCTCGCCGGGAGATCATTCGCTTTGTCCTGACCGAGCCGGGTCAACGCGCCAAGGACGTCCAGGCTCTCCTCAAACTGGACGACCTCGAAGTCCTGAGAACGCGGCTGCAGCGCATCTCTAACGCCAGTCAGGCCGCTGCGAAGGCCGCGGCCGCGACCCGTGATGCGGCGAAGGCTGAGTTTGTACGCGCGATGGATATCGCTGACGCGACCGCACCGGAAATCCTCGAAGCCGCCAACCGGCGCCGGAGGGTGCTTGGACTGGAGGGTCTTTCGACGCTGGGGCCCGAGGGGTCGCTACGCGATGGGTTGAGCTCACAAGCGGGCGGCCCGGTCGCCGCGGTCAACAAGGCGGTCGCCGCCGCTGATCTCGCCGCGCTGCGGGACTCAGTCGATCGGCGATCGGGGGAAGACGTCCGCGCCCAGGTCGCGGCGGCGAGGACGGCGGTCGAGCGGCTAATCGCTGACGAATCCCTGCTGAAGGACGTCGTGCGCGACGATTTTCTCAAGACGGCTCTCGATCTCTATGAGGGTGAAGTCTGTCCCGTCTGCGACACGCCCAAGACCCTGGACGAGCTCACCGCGATCATTCAGGCCAAGCGGGCGAAACTGGAGGCAGTCAAGGTCCTGCGCGCGGCGGCCGAAGACAAGCTGATGGGGGTTCGAGACGCGCTCGAAGCGGAAGCGGCTTTGACCCGGCCGGTCTACCTCACAGGCAAGTCGCTTCTCGAAGCCCATGAACTCGATCAGATCGCCGACCATGGCAAGGCCCTGGTCGATGCCGGCGCTGCGCTTGCGGCGCTTCTGCCGCTCGACAAGACGCTGGCCCGGCTTGACGAGCTGACGCCCTCCGCAGGTTTGGTCGATGTGTTGACCCGGCTTTCGGGAGCCATCGGCGGACTGCCGGAGCCTTCGGACCAGGACGCCGCGCGCGATTACCTCATCACGGGTCAGTTGCGCCTTGAGGCGTTGCGGACAGCCAGCGCGGCCGCCCGGACGGCGAACGCCCGCGCCGACAGGGCGAAGAAGGTCTTCGACCTGTACTCCGCGACCTCCACCGCGGCGCTGGAGAAGGTCTACGAAGACGTTCAAGGCCATTTCGCCGAGCTCTACCGCCGCATCAACGCCGATGACGAGGGGAACTTCGAGGCCAAACTGAAACCCTCCCTGGGAAAGCTCGGCTTCGGGGTGGACTTCTACGGACGGGGCTTCTTTCCGCCGGGCGCCTACCATAGCGAGGGACACCAGGACAGCATGGGCCTGTGTCTCTACCTCGCCCTGATGCGGTATCTCCTGGGAACGGGCTTCACCTTCGCGGTCCTTGACGACGTGCTGATGTCAGTGGACGCCGGTCATCGGCGCGAGGTGTCGAAGCTGCTGAAGGCGGAGTTCCCGGACACGCAGTTCGTTCTCACCACCCACGACCGCGCCTGGCTGAAGTTCATGAGCACGACGGGCCTCGTGGCCCCAAAGGACACGGTCCAGTTCCGCAAATGGACGGTGGAGGAAGGTCCCACGACCTGGAGCAAGGGCGACGTGTGGGACGAAATGCGCGAGAAGGCGCGAAATGACGATGTCGCAGGCGCGGCTGGCGCTCTGCGTCGATCTTTGGAGCACCTATCCGCGGAAGCCTGCCAGGCGCTGCGCGCCAAGGTCGAGTTCAGCGTCGATGGACATCATGACCTGGGCGACCTGCTGGATCCGGCCATCGGACAGATGAAGTCCCTTCTCAAAGACGCGCGTCTGGCGGCGGAAAGCTGGTCGGATACGGAGCGGTTGGCGGCGGTGAAGGCGAGTGAAACGGCCTTCGCCCAGGCCGTGACCGACGCCAAGGTCGAACAATGGCAGATCAATCCGGCCGTCCACTACAATGCATGGGCTGACTTGCAGAAGGCGGAGATGATCGCGGTCATCGACGCGTTTCAGGCGCTGTTCGTGCTCTTCAACTGTGACCAGTGCGGCGTCCTGATCGAGGTAAGTCCGGGACGTGGCCGACGTGAGTACCTCCAGTGCATGTGCGGCAAGGTCAAGTTCGCCTTCATGTCGAAACCGAAAGTCGCCGCGTAGGCCGCATTCGCGCTGGTCCCTGCTCAGTCCCCGGCGTCGCCAAGACGTCAGTCGTCTTCGTCCTCGCGTTCCCGCGGAGGCGGCGTCCAGCCGTCGGCCTCGAACAGGGCGACGACCTCGCCGAAGGCGTCGCGTCGATGCGCCCGCAGAAGCATCTGATAGAAGCGATTGCGGGCGTCCGCGGATGGCAGGCGTCCGGCGCCCGCGTTCCGGACTACGCTCAGGAGCAGGGCGCTGGTGCCGGACGCCGCGTAGTTCTGGCCGGTCGCGGCGACAGCGTCGAGCAACTGGTCGAGCGCCATCGTGTCGAGCCTCCCGGTATAGGGCGTGATGTAAGCGTCGAAATTCGCTTCGGAGCCGCGGAAGCTACCGGACTGGGCGTAGAGCTCAACCGCCTGGGGCCAAAGCTCCGGAAGGGGCGAGGCGGCGATCGCCCGAGCCAAAGCCTCCCGGTCGAGGACGGCGATCAGGGCGAGGATCGGCGCCCTGAACGGCGCGAAGGCGACGCCCTTTAGGAGGAGGTAGTCCGTCAGAGTGGCGCCGTCGGCGTTGTTGACCGTCTCCTGCAGGGAGGTCCGGGTCGGCTCCTGCACGAGGTGCCAGAAGTCGGGGAAGGCTGCGACGAAGGCGATGGCGCGGGGGCGGTCGGCCGGGTCGAGCGCGTCGAGCAGACGCACGACGCTGGCCACCACGTCAGGCCAGGCTGCAGCCGCCCGGTCGCGAACCGCGACCAGCGCGGCTTCGACCTTGGGGCGGACGACGTCGAGATGGGCGGGAACGCCCTTCAGCAGAGACTTCGCAAGCACGGTTCCGAAGTTGCGGATCGCCTGCGGCCGGACTCGCGCGAGGTAGCGCTGCTCGACATAGTCGAGAATCCGCGCGGGATCGGTTGGGAAGCCGGATGATTGGACGTCGGCGTCGAAGACCTCGAAGATGGCGCGGCCCTGGAGGGCTTCCTGACCGAGAACCAGGTCGACGGCGTTGACGAGATGCATCCGAACCAGTTCGGGGGTCGGTTCGAAGAGGAGGGCTTCGGCGGAGAAGGCCGGATGGGCGCAGAGGTGACGATCCTCGCGCAGGCGTTCGAGCTGCCGGCCCGCGATCTGGCTGATCGCCTGGGTGTTGTCTGCGGCGTCTTCGAGAATGCGGCCCTCCAGCTGAAGCAGTTGCCGGATGTCGCGGATGGCCGTCGCATTGTCCCACGACTGTAGGAAGGCCGTCGCCGCGGCATCGCCCATGGCGCTGAGCTCGCGATATTTGGCGATCAGATCATAGGCGATAGCGACCCAGGCGGCCGTGAGCGAGGCGCGCAGCGCCCCGGCCTTGTAGGCCCGCACGGCGTCCAGGAAGTAGGTGCGGGATTGCGGGTTGCGGACCTTGGTCAGCAGGATGTCGAGGTCTACGAAACTGGAATCCACGGGATCGCACCGGATAAGGAAAAGGAACGCCGACCTTAGCCATGCCCCTTGCGGGACGTAAGCTGGCGCCCAGTCATTGCCCAGGTGTGGGCCATGGCGAGCTTCACCTGGCGCGCTCGAATGCGCTGCGCGAGGGTGGAGGGCTAGCGGGGAGTGCAAGCATCGTACATTGGCCACACCCGCAGCCAGGTCGTATGGCGAGCGGAACGTCTTTCTGACCTCTCGACCGTCAAGCGGGCTCGTGGAATAGCAATCTGGGTGGAGCCGGCAAGGCCGGGGGAGGGGGCGGCTGGAGTTCAGTGCCGGGACGAACCGCCGCGAGGATCAAGCGCTCCAGGCATTCGATCGCCTCCCGCTTCTCCTCAAGATAGTCGTGCTGGACATAGACCGACATGGTGATGGACGATCCGCCGCCTAGCTCGTTCGCATGGTTGAGAAGCTTGGACAGAATGAAGGGGCTTGTCCTGGCTCGCGCCAGCCTGGTCGCCCCGCTGCGGCGCAGATCGTGGACCGTGATGTCCGGAATATCGATCGCGGCCCTGATGTCGCGCATGGCGTGGCTGATCGCGGAGGGATGAATGGCGCCCGGCGCCTCGCCGCGCCCCACGAAGACGAACGGCGACGGCTCCGCGCCCTCCGACGGCTTTGGCCGAAGCGCCAGGGCTTCCTTGATCAGAATGATCGAGAATTCGCCCAAGGGAACGACGGTGGTGCGTCCGGCCTTGGTGCGGCCGGCGGGGATCGTCCATGTCCGCTCGGCGAAATCGAGTTCGGCGACTCGCATCTCCGCGACCTCCGCGCGTCGCTGCAGAAGTAGGGCCGCCAGCTGGATCGCGATCCGGATCGGACGCCCCACCATTAGCGCCTCGTCCCGGCCTTTCGGCAGCGGACGTCGGTAGCCGGTCGTGTCTTCGAGAGCCCGCCAGAGCGCCCGCAACTCGACATCGTTGAGGACGCGCGTCCGCGGGGTTTCCTCCGCGAGATCGTCGAGCTGCTGGGCGGGGTTCCTGAGAACCCGATCCTCGGAGATTCCCCACGCGAAAATCTGGCTGATCAGGCTCCGGGCGCGATTAGACGTGACTCCCTTGCCCTCTTGTAGGATCTCCCGAAGGCGTTTGCGCACAACGTCCTTGGTCACCGCTTCGATGCGCAAACCCGCGATCTGGCGGAGATGCTTCCGGTAGAGGTTCCGTTCGGAAAGGATGGTGGGCGCGCGCTTGCGCTTTTTGCTCGGGCGATACTCTCCGGTCTCGGTGGCCTTGAAGTAGCCCTCTGCCATGTCGTCGAACGTCCTCAGCGTCTGAGCCTTGGCCTCGGCCTTGATGACCTGCATTTCGGTCGCTGGATCACGGCCGGCGTCGATCTCGGTTTGAAGTTTCCTCGCCTTCGCGCGGGCCCCCGCGACCGTCAGCGCGGCGGCGTCGCCCAGTGCTTGATCCGGCGGAACATAGCGACCGAGCCGAACTCTCGGCTGACTTCCATCCAGACGCCGATACCGAAAGCCCCAGACTTTCGAGTGCCCCGAAACCCGCAGGTAGAGACCCTTCAGGTCTGCATCCCAGAGCTCGAGACGATGCTCGTCAGTCGGTCTGAGCGCCGCGACGCTCCGGTCTGTCAGTCGTGTCGCGCCCATCTGAATCCTCGTCCGAAGCGCCCCGATTTTGGGGAGCAAATGGGGAGCAAATTGCAGCAACTCGAAGCATAGCGATGAAGAGAGATGAATTCAAAAACTTTCTAAAAACAGTGCGTTAGCACAGTCCTGAACAGTCCTGAAAAGGCATTGGAGGCCGCTGGGGGTCAAGGGGTCGCAGGTTCGAATCCTGTCGCTCCGACCATCGACACAGGTCGATGACGGGTTCAGGGGCCGCCTTTTGGCGGCCCCTTTTCCTTTTGCGCCCACGCGGGTCTTTTTCGGCCGCCTTCGGCTTGAACCCGGTTCTCGGCTCATTATGATGAACCGCAGAGATCAGGTCGCCTCCCCGCGACCAGGCCGGCGCCTGTGATGTTCGGGTGAATCCGGTCCGACGCCCGTCGATAACCTGGCGTCACGACAGCTTCATTCGATGATCGGAGGCCGCCGTGGCGCGTAAACCTACCCTAGATTTCTTGAAGACCGAGGCCGCGTCCGGCTCGGCCCTGGCCCTCGCGGCGGTCGCCGCCCTGCTGGTGGCGAACTCGCCCTGGAGCGCCGACTATTTCGCCTGGCTGAAGAGCTATCACGTGCTCCAGATCGGGCCGATCCGTCTGGAGGAAACGATCTCCGACTGGATCAAGGAAGGCTTGATGGCGATCTTCTTCCTCGTCGTGGGGTTGGAGATCAAATATGAGATCGTTCGCGGCGAATTGAGCGACCCCAGGAAGCTGGCGACGCCGGTCTTGGCGGCCTTGGGCGGGATGGCCGGGCCTGCGGCGGTCTATCTGTTCCTGTCCATGACGATGGGGGCGCCGCACGCGGGCTGGCCCATTCCCCTGGCGACGGACATCGCCTTCGCCCTGGCGATCTTCGGCTTCGTCGGCAAGGGGCTGCCCTCGTCGCTCCGCGTGTTCCTCTTGACCCTTGCGATCGTCGACGATCTCGGCGCGATCGCCCTGATCGCCTTGCTGTTCAGTGAAGGGGCGAATTGGACGCCACTGTTCTGGGCCTTGGGTCTGCTGGCGGCCTTCGGCCTGATCGCGCACAGGATTCGCGTTCCGACCCCCTTCTGGGTGCTTGGCTTTTCGGCGGTCTGGTATCTGACGGTTCTGTCCGGTCTTTCGACCTCGCTCACGGCTGTGGCCTTTGCGATGATCGTTCCGATCCAGGCGCGCAAGGAAGACCGCCAAAGCCCGCTGAAGGAGGCGATGCACGACCTCCATCCCTGGAACGCCTTCCTCGTCCTGCCGCTGTTCGCCTTCGCCAAGGCCGGCGTGTCCTTCGCCGGCCTGTCGCTGGAACAGGCCTTCGCCCCCCTGGTCGTGGCGATCGCCCTGGGTCTGTTTTTCGGCAAGCAGATCGGCGTCTTCGGCGCCGCCTGGCTGGCCTCGGCCCTGCGGATCGGCGCGCGTCCGACCGACGCCAGCTGGCTTCAGGTCTATGGGGTCTCTCTGCTGTGCGGGGTCGGCTTCACCATGAGCCTGTTCATCGGCGTCCTGGCCTTTCCGGGCGCGGTGGACTCCCCTGAGCAGATCGAGGTCAAGCTGGGCGTGATCGGGGGGTCGATCATTTCGGCGATCGGCGCGGCCGTGGTCTTGGCTCTGGCTGGGCGCCGGCCTCGCCGCGATCCGGCGGCCGCAAAGCCGCAGGTGAAGCCGCTCGCAGGTTCCTCGACCTGAAGAGAACGCGAACAGCAGGGCGCGGCTGAGCAGGCTCAGCCGCGCTCCGCCCATCTGAGCAGGGGGATGATCGGCAGTCCCCAAGCCGTGCCTCCGATCCCGAAAAACAGGAAGTCGATCCAAGGCGAGGGCGGTAAAAGGCCGCGCAGGGCGATGAGGCCCCACACCCAGAAGACCAGAAAGGCCAGGACGCCGACGGCGGCGATGAACCGACGCGCCCGCGGCGGCATCAGCGCTTGTTCCTGAACAGGAAGAAGGTCGCCAGACAGACGACCGACCCTGTCAGGGCCCAAGGGACCCAGACCCAGCTGTCCAGGGTGCTGACCGCAAACACCCGCACGGCGAGGAACCAGCCGCAGGCCAGGCCGACGCCCGAGACCAGGCTGGCGCCGCCGAAGCCCCGCCGTCCGGTCAGCAGGTCGGCGATCCAGGCCAGAAGCAGGCCGCCCAGAAGGGCGGCGCCGATGTCGGCGTATTGCAACACGCATCTTCTCCCTGTCAGCCCCATCGGGGAGGACGTCATGATCTCAATCCGACTCGATCTTGCGGCCTTGGCGGGGCATACCGCCTCGGTCGCGATTTGGTCACGGTCGAAGGCGACACCATATCCGGGTCAGTGTCGGGCGTCGAATGAACCGTTTCGGAAATCCAGATCGTAACCGCGCCGTGGCCGTGTGGCTGTTCGCCACGGCGGCCTTGGTCTTTCTGATGGTGGTGGTGGGCGGGGTCACGCGCCTGACCGGGTCGGGTCTGTCGATCACCGAATGGAAGCCGATCATGGGGGCCATCCCCCCGTTGAACGAGGCCCAGTGGGCCGAGGCGTTCGAGAAGTACAAGCAGATTCCCCAGTACGCCCAGGTCAACGCCGGCATGAGCCTGGCCGAGTTTCAGGGCATCTTCTGGTGGGAATGGGTGCATCGACTGCTGGGGCGGGTGATCGGTGTGGTGTTCGCTCTTCCGCTTGTGGTGTTTCTGCTGTGCCGCATCGCGCCCGCCCGCTCGATCTTTCGTCAATGGGCCGTGCCGGATCGACTGATCTGGCGCTGCGTCCTGCTGCTGGGCCTCGGCGGTCTGCAAGGGCTGATCGGCTGGTGGATGGTCTCAAGCGGTCTGTCCGAGCGGGTCAGTGTCGCACCCGAACGTCTGGCGACCCATCTGGGTCTGGCCTTGATCCTGTTCGCCGCCCTGATCTGGACCGGACTGGAGGCCTGGAACGGTGAGGACCACGGTCGCCCTCCGGCCGGCTGGGCGCGCGGCGCCGGTTTCCTGCTGGGTCTGGTGTTCCTGCAATGCTTGTTGGGCGCCCTGGTGGCGGGCGGGCACGCCGGGCTCGTCTATACCGACTGGCCCCTGATGAACGGTTCCGTCCTGCCGCCTGCGGACTGGAGCCTGGGCGCCGTCGCCTTCCTGCACGATCAGGCCTTGACCCAGTTCAACCACCGTCTGGTCGCCTATGGTCTGCTGATCGCCGTCAGCATCTACGCCTTTCAGGCCTGGCGCTGGCGCGTGGCCGAGGGGATGGGGCTGGCGGCCTTCGTTTTGGCCGGGGTGGTCTGGGGCCAGGCGGTCCTGGGGATCGCCACCCTGATCCATGCGGTTCCTCTGTGGCTGGGCGTTCTGCACCAGGCCGGGGCCGCCGTCGTCTTGGCGGCGGCGACGGCGAACCTCTGGCTGGTGCTGCGGGCTCAGCCCCGGATCTTCATGTCCGGACCGAGGACCATGGTCCGGTGATCGCCACGGTCAGGCCGGGATACTGAATATTGACGAACAGGGTTCGGCCGTCGGGGGCGAAGACCGCCCCGGCGAACTCAGAGTTTCCCTGAAACACGTTGCGCCCCAGGGTGTAGAGCTTGCCTTCGGGCGTGACCCCCTTCAGGTGGTTTTTGACCTCTGTCGAATAGTTGTCTTCGCAGACGATCAGATGGCCCCAGGGCGCGATGGTGATGTTGTCGCCCATGTTCAGCGTTTTCAGGTCCGTGCTCTCGACGAACAACTGCACGCGCCCGGGCCGCCGGCTTTCGCCGGGCCGCCCTTCCTCCGGCGAGGGGACATAGCGCAGAATCTGGCCCCGTTGGATCGGCCCGCCCGAGGTGGCGGTCAGATACAGTTCATTGTCGCCCCACCAGATGCCTTCGGCGCGGGCCACCAGGGCGGCGCCTTCGGCATGGCCGCGCAGCCGCAGATCGCCCTTGGGGCTCTCGACCTCGTGCATGTCGATCCACTCCACCTCGCGCCAGTCGCCGACGGACCAGATCCGGTCCTTGTGGTTCGAGGTGTCGGCCCCGTTGTGCCCGCGCAGGACCATGGCCTGCAGCCGACCGCCCTTGGCCAGTTCGCCCGGGGCATCGGGGAGGAAGCGATAGAAGAGGCCGTCTCCCTGATCCTCGGTGAGATAGAGGATGCCGGTGCGGGGATCCACGCAGACGGCTTCATGTTCGAAGCGCCCCATGGCCTTCAACGGAATCGGATCGACCAGGCCCTCGGCGCGCGCGGGAACTTCAAAGACGTAGCCGTGGTCCTTGGTCACGTCCGAGTCGGCCGGCAGTTCGCTGGTCTCCTCGCAGCTGAGCCAAGAGCCCCAGGGCGTCTGGCCGCCGCAGCAGTTGGTGCTGGTGCCGGCCAGGCTGAGGTGCTGGCGCTCGGTGCGGCCGGTCGCCAGGTCGTAAATGACGGTGGTCGTGCCGCCGGGCAGGGGACGGCCGTCCTTATAGGTGTCATAGGCGCGGTTCGCGTCCAGCCGACCGATCCGTTCCTGATTATAGCCGCCTGGGCCCCAGTTGCGGTGGCTGGCCGAGGAGCCCTTCAGTTCGTGATTGCGGACCAGGGCGACGCGAGTGTCGTCCAGGGCGAAACACCCCATGCCGTCGAACTGTCCCGGAACCAGCAGGCCGTCGGCCATGGTCTCTCCGCCCTGGGAGACGATGCGGTAGGAAAAGCCTTCGGGCAGGTCCAGCACCCCGTTGGGGTCGCGCTTGAGCGGGCCGTAGCCGACGACCTCATTGAGGTAGGTTTCCTCTTCGGCGGCGTGGACATTGCGGGCCAGGCCGGAAAACGCGAGAGCGGCGCTAGACGCGATGAGGCTGCGGCGATGAAGGATCATGGGAGGGCTCCAAGGAACGGCCTCCAATGACTCCGAATGATCATGGTTTGATGACGACGACTGTTATTTCATAACAAAAGGACGCCGTAAGTACTGGTATTTTAATACCTTATGAGAAAAGATGTTTATTTACATATGGATGGCGCAATCTGGATGTCCTGGATTGGATTGACGCCGTCGTCGCCCTCCTGTATCAGCGCGCCTTCATTCGGTTCCCTCGGGGCCGAACCCGATTTTCGTCTCCAGGAATCCTCTCAATGCTGAAGAGCACCACGGCTTCGTTGAAGCCGGCCGAGGTCGAGAAGAAGTGGATCCACATCGACGCCGAAGGCGTCGTCGTGGGCCGCCTCGCGACCTTCATCGCCAACCGTCTGCGCGGCAAGCACCGCGGCGACTACACCCCCCACGTCGATTGCGGCGACTATGTCGTCGTCACCAACGTCGACAAGGTGGTGTTCACGGGCAAGAAGAACACTGACAAGATCTACTACCGCCACACCGGCCACCCCGGCGGCGTCAAGTCGACCACGCCTGAGAAGGTGCTGGGCGGCCGCTTCCCCGAGCGCGTCCTGGAGAAGGCCGTCGAGCGGATGCTGCCCAAGGAAAGCCCCCTGGCCCGCAAGCAGATGACGCACCTGCGTCTGTTCGCCGGCAGCCAGCATGACCACGAAGCCCAGCAACCGGAAACGATCGACTTCAAGTCGGCGTCGCCCAAGAACACCCGGAGCGTCTGAGCATGACCGACGTGACCAACGAAACCGCGACCGGCTTCGACGCCCTGAAGGGCCTGACCGCCTCGGCCGAGAACGACGCCCCCGTCTATGTCCAGAAGCTGGACGCCCAGGGCCGCGCCTATTCGACCGGCAAGCGCAAGAACGCCATCGCCCGCGTCTGGGTGAAGCCCGGCACCGGCAAGATCACCATCAACGGCAAGGACCAGGAGCAGTATTTCGCCCGTCCCGTGCTGCGCATGATGATCGCCCAGCCGCTGACCGTGTCGGACCGCGCCACCCAGTATGACGTGATCTGCACCGTCGAAGGTTCGGGCCTGTCGGGCCAGGCCGGCGCCATCCGCCACGGCCTGTCGCACGCCCTGACGCATTTCGAACCGGAACTGCGCAAGGTTCTGAAGCCGCACGGCTTCCTGACCCGCGACAGCCGCGTCGTCGAACGCAAGAAGTACGGCCGCGCCAAGGCTCGCCGCAGCTTCCAGTTCTCGAAGCGCTGATCGCATTCACGCGGTTTGGATTTGGGGCGCTTCGGGGAAACCCGGAGCGCCCTTTTTCTTGCCCATCTCCTCCGGCAGGAGCGGGACGGCCAAGGAGCAGCCTATGACGACCCACACCATTTTCATCGACGGCGAAGCCGGCACCACCGGACTGGAGATCCGCGAGCGACTGGAGGCGCGCGGCGATCTGGACTTGATGCTGCTGGGCGACCGGCGGCGCGATGTGGACGCACGGCGCCAAGCGCTGAATGCGGCCGATGCGGTGATCCTGTGTCTGCCTGACGACGCCTCGCGCGAAGCGGTGGCCATGATCGAAAATCCGTCAGTCAAGGTGATCGACGCCTCGACCGCCTATCGGGTCGATCCGGACTGGACCTATGGCTTCGCCGAGATGGATGCGGACCAGCGCGCGGCGATCGCCGCCTCGACACGGGTGTCCAATCCCGGCTGCTATCCCACCGGCTTCATCGCCCTGATGCGGCCCTTGGTGAAGGCCGGGCTGGTCCCGGCCGAATGGCCGGTCACGGTCAATGCGGTGTCCGGCTATTCCGGGGGCGGCAAGGCCATGATCGCCGAGTTCGAGGCCGACGACGCCTCGACCGCCTATCGCGCCTACGGCCTGACGCTGAAGCACAAACATGTGCCCGAGATGACCAAACATTCGGGCTTGTCGCGCCCCGTCCTGTTCGCTCCCGCCGTCGGAAACTATCGCCAGGGGATGCTGGTCGAGGTTCCGCTGCATCTGTCCGCCCTGCCGGAGACGCCGTCGGTCGAGCGGCTGCACGGCGCCCTGGTCGAAGCCTATGAGGGCCAGCCGTTCGTCGAGGTCGCCGACCTGGAAGAGACCGAGGCCCTGACGGGGATCGAACCCGAGGCCCTGAACGGCACCAATCGTCTGCGTCTTCACGTCTTCGGCGACCGGGGCGGAGAGCAGGCGCGCCTGGTCGCCCTGCTGGACAATCTGGGCAAGGGGGCGTCAGGCGCGGCGGTGCAGAATCTGAACATCATGCTGGGACTGGATGAGGCGACCGGGCTGAACTGAGCTTGGAGGACGGGAGAGAAACCTTTTCCGACTCGCCTTCGTACTGAGAGCATGACCCTGTCCGTGCTCCCCCATCGCCGCAGCCTCTTGACCGGCGTCCTCGCCCTGGCCGCCTGCTCGCCAGAGCCTACGGCGGCGGGCGAGGCCCAATACGCCGCCTCGCCCTATCGCCGGATTTCGGACGCGGAATGGCGGCGGCGGCTGGGCGACGCCGCCTGGCGGGTTCTGCGGCATGAGGCGACCGAACGTCCTTTCACCAGTCCCTTGAACGATGAGCATCGACGGGGGACCTTCGTCTGCAAGGGGTGCGACCTGCCCCTGTTCCGCTCGAGCTGGAAGTTCGAGTCCGGCACCGGCTGGCCCAGCTTCTATGAGGTCATGGGCGCCAACATCGGCCGCAAGCGCGATTTTGCGATCGGCATTCCTCGCACGGAATATCATTGCGCCCGCTGCCTGGGACACCAAGGCCACGTCTTCAACGATGGTCCCCGCCCGACCGGACTGCGTTATTGCAACAACGGCGCGGCCCTGAGGTTCGTTGCGGCCTAGGCTCGATTGGCCCGGATGGCGGAATCGACCGCCACGCCGAACCAAACCGAGGCGATTAGGATCAGGAGGCCATAGTCATGACCCGGCAGAAAGACCGGCGCGGCGGCGGCGAAGATCAACACCAAGGGAAACAGGCCGGCCCAGACGGCGGAGGCTGCGGAGGCCGGATGGATCATCGGCTGGGGCGTGGGGCGTTTCAGAAGCCGATTCATCCCGCCGTTGAAGGCGACGAACAGGGCCGAACAGACGACGGCGGTGATCAGATATTTCGCCGCCTGGCCCGGCGCTCCGAACGCCGTCGCCGTCATGATCAAGAGCGCCAGGGCGACGCCCGTGCTGAAGGCCAGCATGAGGTTGGGTTCCAGACGGTTCAAGACTTCACCTTCACATAGGCGCCGGGGGCGGGTTCAAGCGGGGGCAGGGGGCCGGCCGACGGATCGCGCGCCGCGACGGGCTCGCCCGATCGCGCCCGCAGCCAGGCCGCCCAGTGTTCCCACCAGCTGCCGGGCGCCTCCACCGCGCCCGCCTGCCATTCGGCCAGGGTGTCGGGCAGTTCGGCGTTGGTCCAGTGCTGATACTTCTTCGCCGTCGGCGGATTGATGACCCCGGCGATATGGCCCGAGCCCGCCAGGGTGAAGGTGACGTCCTTGCCGCCGAACAGTTTGGCGGACCGATAGACCGAGTTCATCGGGGCGATGTGGTCCTCTCGGCTGGCCTGGAAATAGAGGGGGATTGTCACCTTGGAGAGATCCGCTGTCAGCCCGCCGATCTTGAACGCCCCCTGGGCCAGGGCGTTGGCCCCGTACATCTGGCGCAGATAGGCCAGGTGAAGGACCTTGGGCATCCGGGTCTGGTCGGCGTTCCAGAACAGCAGGTCGAAGGCGGGCGGATCCTTGCCCAACAGATAGTTGCTGACGAAGAAGGACCAGATCAGGTCATTGGACCGTAGGGCGTTGAAGGTGTCGGCCATGGCCGCGCCGGGCAGGACGCCGCCGGCGGCGTCCATCTGGCGCTCGATCTCGGCGATCCAGTGGTCGTCGGTGAACAGCAGGAGGTCGCCGGCCTCGGCGAAATCGTGCTGGGCGGCGAAGAAGGTGGCTGCGGCGATCCGCTGATCGTCCCTGGCCGCCATATGGGCCAGGGCTGCGCCCAACAATGTGCCGCCGATGCAATAGCCGACGGCGTTGAGCCGATCGGTCCCGGCCTGCTCCAGCGTCCTTTCGACGGCGCGGTAGACGCCCTTGTCCAGATAGTCGTCAAATCCGTAGCCCGCCTTGTCGCGGTCGGGATTGACCCAGGAACAGACGAAGACGGTGAAACCCTGGCTGGACAGCCAACGGATCAGGGAATTGCCCGGCTGAAGATCCAAGATGTAGAATTTGTTGATCCAGGGCGGAAAGATCAGCAGGGGAATCCGGTGCTGGGTCTCTGTCGCTGGGGCGTACTGGATCAGCTCGAACAGATCGTCGCGCCAGACCACCTGCCCCGGCGCGGTGGCGACGTTCTGGCCGACGACGAACTTGCCGTAGTCCGCCTGGCTGATCCGCAGCGATCCCGCGCCCCGTTCCAGATCGGCGGCGAAGTTCTGCATCCCCCTCACCAGCGATTCGCCGCTCGTCTCCGCCAGGGCCTTCAGGGCGACGGGATTGGACGCCAGGAAGTTCGACGGCGAAAAGGCGTCCGTCAGCAGACGGGTGAAGAACTGGGCGCGCCGCTTCACCGCCGGATCGACGTCCTCGACCCCCGCGATCAGGCCGTTCATCCAGTCGGACGTCAGCAGATAGGAGCGGCGCATCAGGTCGAACATCGGGTTCTCGGACCATTCCGGATCCTTGAACCGCTTGTCGGCGGGGGCGGGCTTCGCCGGTTCGCCGGCCGCCTGACGCGCCGTATCGGCCCACAGGTCCATGTAGCGGCCGAACAGATCGGCCTGGGCCTGAAACAGCTTTTCGGGGCGCGCCGCCAGACCGCCCATGATCGACGTCAGGGCGGGCGCGATGTTGAAGGGGTCGGGCGACAAGGCCGCCGGACGGTCGGCCTGCGACAGGGCGGCTTCGGCCAAGGCGCCCTGCGCCATCATCGCCGCCTTGGCCAGGTTCATCGACAGAGTCTCGATCAACTGGGCCTGGTCGGCGCCGAAGGGCGGGGCGACGTCCTCGGTTTCGGGCGGCCTCGTATCCGCCGGAGCGGGCTTGGGACCGCGCTTAGCGGCGGAGGCCGCAGCCTCCGATGCGTCGGCCTTCGCGGCCTTCGCGGCCTTGGGGGCCGTCTTGGCTTTTGAAGGGCGGGGCTTGGCCGAGGTCGGGCGTCCCGCCTTTCGCGGGCTCTTGGCGGTCGGCTCGGCGCGGGGCGCGCCCGGCTTGGGCGGGCTGTCTTCGGGAGCGCGGGCCATTGGTTTCCTCCACCTTCTTGTTCGCGTCACGCCGGTTCGAACCCGCGCCCTTCCGCAGAGGACGATGATGGCATAAGACGAACCTCGAAATGAACGCGCACTTATCTAAAATGAAGCCGGCGGGCCGAAAATGAGGCGAGCCGCCTCCGTCGTTTGTCTGACGGGTCTCATCGCAGCCTCGGGCGGTTGTGCGCGGTCGCTGGGTCTGGACACCGATCCCGCCTCGCCGATCGCGCCGCGCGTCCAGGCTCTGGTCGACGCCAATCGAGACTATCCGCGCTGGCGTGATTTCCCCGCCGCCCCGACCGATCTGCCGCAGGTCGCTGAGGTCGGGCGATCAATCGATCGGCTCCAGGCCGAGGGCTCGACCCTTGCGCAGGAGGCGGCGCGAATCGAATGGACGATGACCGACGCCGAGGCTGAAGCCGCGGCTGTCCGCGCCCAGGTTGGGGCCGTTCCCGTATCGCCCGACGCGGCCCGCACCCAGGCGGATATCGAGGCCTTCGCTCAGGAACTGAGAGATCGCGCCAAGGCGCCGCCGCCGGTCGATCGCCGACCGATCCCATGAGGCGGTCGCCGGGGCGGAGAATCCCCGGATGATGCGATGATGGCGGACGACGGCGGCTTCAAGATCGACAGCGGTTTCCTGGGCGTGTCCCAGTCCCTGTCCGGGCGGGCTTGGCGGCAACGCCCGGCGGACCCGGCCCTGATTCGCGCCCATCGTCAGGGCCTAGGTCTCGAGGAGCCGGTAGCGCGGGCGCTGGCGGCGCGCGGCGTGGGCGCCGATCAGGGAGCGGATTTTCTGACCCCGACCCTGCGGGCGCTTTTCCCCGATCCGTCCAGCTTCATGGATATGGACAGGGCGGCCGAGGCGATCGTCGATGCATTGCTGGCCAAGGCTCGGGTGCATGTCTTCGCCGACTATGATGTGGACGGCGCGTCGAGCGCGGCCTTGCTGGTGCGCTGGTTCCGGGCCATGGGCGCCGACCTGCCTCTGTACGTCCCTGATCGCTTGACCGAAGGCTACGGCCCGTCGGCGCGCGCCTTCGACACGCTGAAGGCGGCCGGGGCCGATCTGGTCGTCACGGTGGACTGCGGCGCCGCCGCGAACGAAGCCCTGGCCCATGCCGCCGCCATCGACCTGAAGGTCGTGGTGATCGACCACCATCTGATGCGGTCGGAGCCGCCGCAGGCCCTGGCGGTGGTCAATCCCAATCGACCCGGCTGCAACTCAGGTCAGGGCAATCTGGCCGCGGCCGGGGTGGTCTTTGTGCTGTTGGCCGCCTTGAACCGCGAGGCGCGGCGGCGAGGCCTGTTCGCCGACCGGCCTGAGCCCGACCTGCGCCAGTGGTTGGACCTCGCCGCCCTGGGGGCCATCTGCGACGTCACCGGCCTGACGGGGTTCAACCGCGCCCTGACCAGCCTGGGTCTTAAGGTCATGAGCGACTGGAGAAATCCCGGTCTGCGCGCGCTTCTGGCCGCTGCGGGCGCGGAACAGGGCGCGGCCAAGAGCCATCACGCCGGCTTTATCCTGGGGCCGCGCATCAATGCAGGTGGTCGGATCGGGCGCGCGGACCTGGGGGCTCGGTTGTTGTCGACGGATGATCCGGCCGAGGCCCAGCAATTGGCGCAGGAGCTGGACGCCCTGAACCTGTCTCGGCGCGACGTCGAGCGCGCTGTAACCGACGCCGCCGTGCGCAAGGTGGAGGCGAGCGGGGCGCACGTCGATGACACGCCCGTGATCGTGGTCGCCGGCGAAGACTGGCATCCCGGCGTGGTCGGCATTGTGGCGGGGCGTCTGAGGGAACGCTGGCGCAAGCCCGTGATCGTCGTTGGATTGGACCCGGTGACGGGAGTGGGCAAGGGGTCGGGCCGGTCCCAGCCCGGCATGAACCTGGGCCGGGCGGTCCAGGCGGCTTGGGAAGCAGGGCTGCTGCTGGCCGGGGGCGGCCACGCCATGGCGGCCGGGTTGACGGTCGAGGGCGGCCGACTGGCCGAACTGACCGCCTTTCTGGCGGAGCGGCTGTCCGGCGAACGAGAAGACGCCGTGGCGATGGATGTGCTGGAGATCGACGCCCTGATTGATCCGGCCGCCGCTCGCCGCGATCTGTTCGATTCGTTCGAACGTCTGGCGCCGTTCGGTCCGGCCAATCCCGAACCCGTCTTCGCCCTGGCCGGGGTCCAGGCCCGGGAGGCGGTGCAGATGAGCGGCGGTCATGTGCGCTGTCGTCTGGTCGGTCCTGACGGGGCGTCCGTCCGCGCGGTGGCCTGGCGTTGCGCCGATCTGCCGATCGGCCGGGCCCTGCTGTCGGGCCAGGGGGGGCTGAATGTCGTCGGTCGTCTGAAGGCGGACGACTGGAACGGCCGGCGCGGCGTTCAGTTCGAGATCGAGGACGTGGCCGATCCCCGTCGCATATGACGGTCGCCGCTTCGAGACCAGGCTGCTGAAAAACTCGAAATCCGCGCTTGCACCCTTTTGAGGGCGCGGCTATATCGCCGGCTCTCCCGCGCAGCGGTCCCTTCGTCTATCGGTTAGGACGTCAGGTTTTCAACCTGAAAAGAGGGGTTCGATTCCCCTAGGGACTGCCACGCGGTGAAGCTGAGGGCCTGGCCGCCTGCCGCCTCACCTATAGAAATCCTCGCCAATTCAATCGTTGAGCGGTGCGCCGGATTGGTGTCGTTTGTGCGACACAACCGAGGCGTTTCTGCTAACCTCGCTCAACATTCCCACCCCCTGCGGCCAGATTCCGCTTTCCAAAGATTCGCGGAACAGTGTTAAACGGAATCCAAGGGTCCGTAGAGGAGCGGACGGGGGTATTAGGTTGACTGATTACCACGGGATGGAAACGGCGGAGACCGTTCGTGTCGTCGGTCGCGTCAAATGGTTCGATCCGACGAAGGGCTATGGCTTCATCGTTCCGGACGATCCGACTTTGACCGATCTGCGGGACGTGCTGCTGCACATCAGCAGTCTGAGAGACAAGGGGCGCGACCATGCGGAAGAGGGCGCGCCCATCGTTTGCGACTGCGTGCGGCGCGCCAAGGGATGGCAGGCCGTCCAGGTTCACGAACTGGGCGTCGGCGACGTCGGGGCGGTGGCGAGACGGCTCGGGACCGAGGCCGACAAGCCGGCGCCGGCGCTTGACCCCGGTGCGACGCTGGAGCCCGCGGTGGTCAAATGGTTCAATCGCACCAAGGGCTACGGATTCGTGGTGCGTGATCGCGAACCCGGCGATATCTTCGTCCATATAGAGACACTGCGCCGTTGCGGGCTGGACGATCTGGTTCCCGGCGACGTGGTTCAGGTGCGGTTCGCCAGCGGCCCCAAGGGGCTGGTGGTGGCGGAAATCAGAACGGGCGGCTGAAGGCCGCCCCGGAGGGCGGATGGTCGATCTGGTGCGACGTGTGTTTTCAGCCGGCTTGATGGCGCTGGCGCTGGCTGGGTGCGCCGCCAAGGCGCCGGTGGGCGTCAACGGCGAGCCGATGCAGCGGCTGGCGGTCGTCACCGCCTCGGGCGAACACGCCTTCTGGGTTGAGATCGCGGACGATGAGCCCGAACGGCAGCGCGGGCTGATGTTCCGTCCCCCGTTGGCGGACGATCAGGGCATGCTGTTCCAATGGCCGGGAGAGCCGCCGCGCGAACAGAGCTTCTGGATGCGCAACACCCCCAGTTCGCTGGACATTCTCTATATAGATCCGAAAGGGCGAATCGTCTCCATCGCCTCGCACGCCACGCCCTTTTCCGAGACGCCGATCCCCTCGAACGGCGCCGCCAACGGGGTTCTGGAACTGCGCGCGGGGCGGGCCTCCGAGATCGGCGCCAAGCCCGGCGACAAGGTTTTGCACCCTTATTTCAAGCCATGATTTGCGGATTGCGCGCTGAAGTGCCAATAGAGCGCTCCGTTCGGTCCGGGGTGTAGCGCAGCCTGGTAGCGCATCTGGTTTGGGACCAGAGGGTCGGAGGTTCGAATCCTCTCGCCCCGACCATGGAACGGCCGCTGGATTCCGTGTCCGGCGCGCGTTATGGCAGGTCCACAGGACCTGCCGATCACTAGGGATTTCGCCATGCTCGCCCGCATCTACCGCCCGGCCAAGACCGCTATGCAGTCCGGCAAGGCCAAGAGCCGCGACTGGCGCCTGGAGTTCGAACCGGCCTCGGCCCGCACGATCGACCCGCTGATGGGCTGGACGGGCAGCTCCGACATGAACGGCCAGGTGCGCCTGACCTTCGATTCGAAGGAAGAGGCCGTCGCCTATGCCGAACGTCACGGCATTCCGTTCCGGCTGCACGAGCCGCACGAGGCGCCGACGATCATCAAGGCCTATGCCGACAACTTCGCAACCAATCGCAAACAGCCCTGGACGCACTGACGTCGGGCGTTTGCCGAGCGCCCTTAGCTCAACCGGATAGAGCACCCGCCTTCTAAGCGGACGGTTGTAGGTTCGAGTCCTACAGGGCGCGCCATTCTCCGGCGGCGGCGATCAGAGCTTTCTCGATGACAGACCCCGCTTTCGCCTCTCCTCAGACTCGAGTCGCCGCCCTGTATCGGTTTGCGCCGATAGGGGAGAGCAAGCTTGTCCTGGTGCGGGATCGGCTTCAGGCGGTCTGCGACGCGTACGGCGTCAAGGGCACGCTTCTGGTCGCGACCGAGGGGCTGAATGGCACGATCGCCGGGCCGGAGGCGGGGATTGAGGCGGTGTTGGGTGAGATCCGCGCCTTGCCGGGGTTCGCCGATCTGGACGTCAAATACGCCTGGACGGGGGAGGCGCCCTTCCTCCGGATGAAGGTCCGCATCAAACGCGAGATCGTGACCATGGGTCAGCCCGATCTCGACCCCGCGCGCCAGGCGGGGGTCTATGTGGCGCCTCAGGACTGGAACGCCCTGATCGCTGATCCGACCACCTTGGTCATCGACACCCGCAATGACTATGAGGGCGAGATCGGCGCTTTCGAGGGGGCGGTGCAGCCGAACACCCGCAGCTTCCGCGACTTTCCCGACTGGTTCCGCACGGAAGGCCGGGCGCTGCTGGACGAACGCAAGCCGCAGCGGGTCGCGATGTACTGCACCGGCGGCATTCGTTGCGAAAAGTCGACCGCCTTTCTGAAAGCGGAAGGGGTGGAGAACGTCCACCATCTGGAAGGCGGCGTCCTGCGCTATCTGGAAGAGGTCGATCCCGCCGACAGCCTGTGGCGGGGCGACTGTTTCGTTTTTGACGAGCGGGTGTCAGTCGGACATGGTCTGGTCCGGGGCGAGCACACGCTTTGCCGGGGCTGCCGCATGCCTGTGGACGCGGCGGGGCGGGCCTCGCCCCATTTCATCGAAGGCGTCTGTTGCGACCGTTGCAGGGACACGCGCGACGACGCCCAGAGGCTGCGCTATGCGGAGCGGCAAAGACAGATCGAGCTGGCCCGAAGGCGAGGGCAGGTGCATCTGGGGCGAACGGATCCGGCCTGACGGGGCGCCGGCGGAAGCAGTGTCCGCTTTGTAGGTTAAATAAATAAAAACAATGTCATAAGCCACAATCTTGAATTGTTCCCACGTCTGTACCCACCTTTCGGATTGCCTCTGGATGAGTTCTAATCAGCCGGGGTCAGGCTGGATGACGCGGCGTGACTCAAAGGCGACGTTGGGCGCATACGCTTTTCGCAAGCGCCGAGTTCTGATCGTGAATCCGAGGCGCTACCAAACCACCATTCTTTCGTCTGGTGGTCGATCCAGAGCCGCGTCCGGCCCGACATGGAATGCGGCGTACCAGGCGTCGAGATTGCGGACGACGCCGTTGACGCGGTAACGCGCCGGCGAGTGGTAGCTGTTCTGAGACTGACGCCTCAGGGCGTCTTCAGTTGTCTGTGTGCGCCAGAACTGCGCCCATCCCAGAAAGAAGCGCTGCTCTGCGGCGAAGCCGTCCAACCGGGCGTTCATGTCCATCCCGGTCTCCGCCGCATGCAGCCGGAGCGCATCAAGCGCCAGGGTCACCCCGACCAAATCTGCGAGGTTCTCGCCGAGAGATCGGCGCCCGTCCAGGTGAACGCCGGGTAGAGGTTCATAGCTATCGTATTGAGAGACCAGCCGTTCGGCCTTGGCGTCGAATGCGGCGCGACTGGTCGGCGACCGCCTTACCGCGAGTGCGAGGCAACCCCATACGACGATTTGGCTTACGCTCTTCTCTGGCTCAGTAGACCGCACACCCAGTAATGATGGCGACTAAAAGGACGAGTCAGCCATGCGGAGCGCTATCGGTTGGCAGAGTTCTACAAGCTGCAACATGCGCTCCAGACGCATTTTTCAGGGGACCGTCACGACGCTGAACATCGTCGAGGGGGCATAAGACTGCCGAGTTTTTCGCTTCTTGCGCGCGCGTCGCTGGGGCTTGCCTGACACGACAGGACCCGCCTTCTCGAGCTTGGCGGCCAGCGACGACTTGCTCGACGCGCCTAAGGAAGAAGCGTCAGCCCTGGAAACGTCAAGGTTCCCGAGGCGACGCAACTCACCCCAGACCCCGTGAAGCTGACGGTCGAAGTCGGATTGTCGAAGATTCCGGGCGACATGGAGGACATGCAGGTGGATCCTCCTGACACACTCCAGTTCAGGATCACCTGGCTGTTAATCCCCGACGGCAGGGTGGACGGCGTGGGGGCGACCAGACTTCCAAACCCATTCAGGGTCACCAGGAAGCAGTTCGGTCCCGTCAGGGTTGACGTGCCCAACCACGGCGCACCGCTCTGCATTCGCCAGCTCGATCGCACCGAGCAGGTGACCGGTCCTATGAAGGTTTGGAAGGTGACGGTCCCGGTCGCCGGCCCCGTCACCCCGGGGGGCGGCAGATAGAAGGTGCCTGCTTGAGCCTGTTCCGCCGAAACAAGGCTGATCATGGAGGCGGCGGCGGCCGCCATGAGCGTAGTTCTCAGCATCGATACCTCCTCTACACGCGCTGATTGACTACCTACAATTTCGTAAATAGCGCGAGAGTCAATCCGATGCTGAGGCGCGCCTCGCTGCCGCTCGGCTTAATGTCCTTCGGCGCCCTGACGGCCCGTGAACCGAATCTGCTGTCCGAAGGATAGCTCCAGCGTATTTCCGTCTGGGTCGCTGATGTAGGTCCAGTAGCCGACCGGAGGCGGGCTTTGAACGGGCGGAGACCGCAGGACGCCCCTGCGCCTGGCGAGGTCCGCGAGACGGTCCACTTCGCCCTGATCCCGGCACGCCAGTCCAATGTGCCCAAAGGGACCGAGCGGCGTGTCGTCGAGCTGGTTTGATTCGACCAGCACGACCGTGAACGCGGTGTGGGGATCGGCCAGCCAGGCGACGCGGCTGATACGGCCCTCCGCAGGGCGTTCATGCACCAGCCGCAAGCCGGCGAAGGTTTCATAGAACTCACGACTGCGGTCCATCTCACGGACGACCAGGGCGATGTGGCTCAGGCCGCGGTCAAAGGTGGGTGTATCGGACATCGGGCGCTCCCTTGGTGATCGCGCCGACCTTCGTTTATTCGCATTCCGTATGGAAATGGGTGTTTGGTATAACGATCATGCGAATGACTAATGAACTCGCCGGCATTGATCTCAACCTGCTCGTGGTGCTGGACGCTTTGCTTTCTGAGCGCCATGTGACCCGTGCAGCGCTGAGGCTGAACAAGACCCAGCCCGCCGTAAGCCAGGCTCTGGCGCGTCTTCGGGCTCTGCTTGATGATCCGATCCTGGTTCGCAGAGCGGGGAGGCTGGAGCCGACCGCGCGCGCACGGGCGTTGGCCGCGCCCCTTGGCGAGGCCCTCGCCGTGCTCGGAGGGCTTTTGCGGGACGAGGTCTTCAGCCCGCAGACCCTTAGGCGGGCGTTCCGGGTCTCGATGTCCGACTACGCCGCCGAGGTTCTATTGCCGGGGCTGGTCAGGCGCCTTGTTCAAACGGCGCCGGGTGCGGCCTTGCGGCTCGTGTCCCTGGGCCGCGAGGCCG
>MDSZ01100184.1_pt1 | contig 48385 bp, 56 predicted proteins | sample 811201 | NCBI WGS metagenome assembly MDSZ01 (sample SAMN05326647, study PRJNA326480) | marine metagenome | isolation source: seawater | place: Indian Ocean: North | collected 2010 | reverse complement strand
GGTAAATATATGAAAAATATTACAATTTCCTCTACTATGGGGCCTGGAATTAAGGTAGACTTATCGTCAGTCGAGAAGAGGAGCTAAAATGCCGCTGAATTTATCCCAGAAACAAGAACTTGTTAAAGAAATGTCTGCCGTTTTGAGTGATGCAGAAGTTGTTCTTACAGCTGATTATTCAGGATTAACAGCTAATGAGCTTAATGAGCTCAGAAAAACAACTCGCGAGGCAGGCGTATTTGTTAAATTAGTCAAAAACAATATGTTAAAAATGGCCTTGAAGGAGAGCCAGTTTTCATCAATGAGTGAGAATATATCGGGCCCACAAATTATAGCAGTTGGTAAAGATGATGCCGGCAAATTTGCAAAATCAATAAAAGAATTCATAGATAAGCATGAGAACTTGAAACCAAGGGCAATAAATTATCAAGGCCAAGATTTGGATATTAGTGAACTCAAAAAACTAGCATCTCTTCCAACATTTGATGAGGCTATAGCCAAGCTGCTATCAGTTATGCAAGGCCCTATTCAAAAACTAATGGGTACAATGAAAGCGGTTCCTAGTAAACTTGTAAGAACAATTGATGCTGTAAAAGCATCCAAGAATTAATTTTTTATCGGGAGAAAATAATGGCAGTAACTAAAGAGGATATATTGGAAAGCATTTCTAATATGACTGTGATGGAGGTCGTTGACCTTATTTCACAAATGGAAGAGAAGTTCGGCGTGACAGCAGCAGCCGCAGTAGCAGCAGCACCTGCAGCAGCTGGTGGAGCAGGAGACGCAGCAGAAGAGAAAACTGAGTTTGATGTATCTCTGGCAGACATGGGTAGTAATAAAGTTGCAGTAATTAAGGCTGTAAGAGCAATTACTGGTCTTGGATTGAAAGAAGCAAAAGATAAAGTTGAATCAGCACCGTGTGTTTTAAAAGAAGGTGCTTCTAAAGAAGAAGCGGATGATTTTAAAAAACAATTGGAAGAAGCTGGAGCAACTGTTGAACTTAAATAAATATACACAATTTAATTATACTCAAACTAATATTGAGAACACATATTTGGTAGAAACCAAAAGGATCTTTTGGCTATGACGTATTCCTATACTGAAAAAAAACGTATTCGTAAGAGTTTTGGCAAAACTAGCGATGTTATACAAGCGCCAAATCTAATTGATTTACAGATTAAGTCATACAATGAGTTCTTGGGTATTTGTAATGGTCAGTTTGATATCCAAAAATCTGGTCTCAACAGAGTGTTTGAATCCGTATTCCCAATATTTGATTATTCAAACAACTGTAAACTAGAGTATACTGGTTTTAAATTAGATAGACCTGAATTTAATGAAGAAGAATGCAGGATAAGTAGTAAGACATATTCAGTACCGATAAAAGTCAATTTTAAGCTCTATACTAATATTGACGAGAAAAACTCCGATAAAATCGAAATATTTGAAAACGAAGAGGTTTTTCTTGGAGAACTCCCAATAATGACTAAATATGGAACATTTATTGTTAATGGGACAGAGAGAGTTGTAGTTTCTCAGTTGCACAGGTCGCCTGGTGTTTTTTTTGATCATGATAGAGGAAGGACACATTCATCAGGTAAGTTACTTTTCTCAGCAAGAGTAATTCCTTACAGAGGGTCGTGGTTAGATTTTGAGTTCGATCAAAAAGATATCATCTTTGCAAGGATTGATCGTCGAAGAAAAATAGCATCTACCATCATTCTAAGAGCTCTTGGTTATACCACCCAAGATATCATTAAAGAGTTCTATGATTTCAATAAAATTACAGTTAAAGATAATAAAATCTTTATTGATCAAAATTTGGAGCATCTCAAGGGCAGCATCGCTGCTTTTGACATATATCACAATAAAAAGCTAATTGTTGGTAAAGGCAAGCGAATAACTGTCAGACAAATAGACGCAGCTAAAAAAAGTAAGATGAAAACTTTTCAAGTTCCTGATGATTTTCTTATAGGAAAACGCGTTGCGGAGAATATTTCTGTAAAAATAAAAGGATCTGAAGTTAAAGTGGAAATGATAGCGTCTGAACAAATCATTGACACGGAAACTGGCGAACTAATTTGCGACGTTAACCAAAAAATTGATAAAGCTATAAAAGAAAAGTTAAGTAATGTTAAAGGCGTGGCAATCAATATCTTGACCTGTAATCAAGAAATAAATTCAGACGTTATTTCTCAAATACACGAGTTTGGCATTACAGGCTTCACAATTCTCCACACCAATGATTTAGATAGGGGCACATTCATTTGTAACACCCTCGATATTGATCCTACCACTGATCAAAAAACAGCACTGATAGAGATATATAGAATGATGAGACCTGGTGAACCACCAACTGAAGAGGCAGCTAATCAATTATTTACCAATTTATTCCAGTCTGCAGATAGATATGACTTATCTGATGTCGGACGTATGAAATTTAATTCTAGGGTTGGTCGTGAAAAGATGGAAGGAGAAACAACATTATCTAACGAGGATATTCTTGATGTTTTAAAAACATTAATAAATATCAGAAATGGATCCGACTCAGTTGATGATATTGATCATCTTGGCAACAGAAGAGTAAAATGTGTGGGTGAGATGGTAGAAAATGTTTTTAGAGTCGGTCTTGTAAGGGTAGAAAAGGCAGTTAAAGAGAGAATGACAACAATGGAATTATCAGAAAAACTTCAACCCAAGGATATAGTTAACTCAAAACCTATTACTGCGACATTAAAAGAATTCTTCGGAACAAGTCAACTATCTCAGTTTATGGACCAGAACAATCCACTCGCAGAGATTACGCATAAAAGAAGAATATCTGCTCTCGGACCTGGAGGACTAACCCGAGAGAGAGCTGGTTTCGAGGTTAGGGACGTCCATCCAACTCATTACGGAAGGGTTTGTCCTATCGAGACACCAGAGGGACCAAATATTGGACTTATAAATTCGCTCGCAACATATTCAAGAACAAATTCATATGGTTTTCTGGAAACTCCATACAGGGTTGTCGTAAAAAATAAGGTAAAGGATGAAATTAGATGGCTATCAGCCATTGAAGAGAGCAAGTATATGATTGCTCAAGCCAATACAACACTCGATGCTAAAGGCAATATAATTGGTGATTTGATTTCGTGTCGTTTTAATAATGAATTTACAATTTCCTCGCCTGATAAAGTTGAGCTTATGGACGTGTCGCCACGACAAGTTGTGTCTGTTGCAGCTGCACTCATACCATTTCTTGAGCATGATGATGCTAATAGAGCGCTAATGGGCTCAAATATGCAGAGACAAGCTGTTCCTTTATTAATACCAGACAAACCACTAGTAGGAACAGGGATGGAGAAAACTGTTGCAGTAGATTCAGGGGCATCTGTAAAAGTCAGACGAGACGGAATTGTCGATTATGTAGATGCATCTAGAATTATAGTTAATGTTGATGAGAAGTACGTAGGCGGCGAATCGGATACAGGAGTTGACATATATGCTCTAACGAAATATACACGAACAAATCAAAATACATGTATAAACCAGAGACCACTTGTTAAACCAGGTGATAAAGTTGTTGCTGGTGATGCGATTGCAGATGGCCCATCTACCGATCTTGGCGAACTAGCACTTGGGCAAAATTTACTCATAGCTTTTATGCCTTGGAATGGCTACAACTTTGAAGATTCTATATTAGTATCAGAAAAAGTTGTTAGAGAAGACCGATTTACTTCAATACATATCGAAGAATTGGAGTGTGTTGCAAGAGATACAAAATTAGGATCAGAGGAGATAACATCAGACATTCCAAACGTAAGCGAGAATCTTCTCAATAAACTTGATGAGTCTGGAATTGTTTATGTTGGCGCTGAGGTCAAATCTGGTGATATTCTTGTAGGTAAAGTCACACCAAAAGGTGAGACACAACTGACACCTGAAGAGAAGCTTCTAAGAGCGATATTTGGCGAAAAGGCCTCTGATGTAAAAGACTCATCTTTGAAAGTACCTTCTGGAATGGACGGCACTGTTATAGATGTGCGTGTGTTCACTAGAGAGGGTATTGATAAAGACAAAAGGGCAATTGAGATTGAGGAAGCTCAGGTTGAGGAAGTAAAGAAAAACTTATTAGACGAATTAAGAATTAATCAAGAAACGATCTATATTAGAGCTAGGAAGTTGTTGTTGAACAAAACTGTATCTAAGGCAGTACTTGATCTCAAGGCAGGTTCAAAACTTACAAGCTCTATTATTGAAAGCATTAGTAATGAAGATTTATTCAAACTGCAAACTAAAATTGAGAAGGTAAATATTACTCTTGCAAATCTTGCAAATAACATTGACGATATTCAAAACAAATATAATGAAGACCTAGAAAAAGCTACCAAGAAGATAACTATGCCTGATGATTTAGGACCAGGTGTTCAGAAAAAAATTAAAGTTTACCTTGCTGTTAAAAGGACATTACAACCTGGTGATAAAATGGCTGGTAGACATGGCAATAAAGGTGTAATTTCACAGATAATACCGGTTGAGGATATGCCTCATCGTGAAGACGGTACACCTGTTGATATAGTTCTTAATCCTCTAGGTGTTCCATCAAGAATGAATGTGGGTCAAGTACTTGAAACTCATCTTGGATGGGCTGCTCATGGTATAGGTGACAAGATCAATGAAATGCTTAAAGAGCAACAGGAAGTTAAAAAGTTGAGACAATTTATTACAAAAGTATACAAAGAATGTCCAGGGTTTACTAAATATACGATTGACAAGTTCAGTGATGATGAAATTATTACCCTGGCAAACAACCTCAAAGATGGTATACCTATGGCAACACCTGTGTTTGATGGGGCATCTGAAGAAGAAATAAAAACGATGCTAGAGTTGGCAGAATTACCTTCAAGTGGCCAATCAATACTTTATGATGGAAGGACAGGTGAGCAATTTGAGAGGCCTGTTACGATAGGATACATGTATATAATTAAACTCAATCATCTTGTTGATGATAAAATGCATGCTAGATCTACAGGGCCATACAGCCTTGTCACACAACAACCATTAGGCGGTAAAGCTCAATTCGGTGGACAGAGGTTTGGGGAGATGGAAGTCTGGGCGCTTCAAGCTTACGGTGCGACGAATGTGTTGCAAGAGGTTCTTACAGTAAAATCAGATGATATTGCAGGTAGAAATAAAGTTTACAAGAACATTGTCGATGGGGAATACTCTACAGATGCACATATTCCTGAATCATTTAATGTATTGCTGAAAGAAATTAGGTCATTGAGCATAAACATTGATCTTGATACTGAGAATAAAACAAACTAGGAAATGCTATGCAAGAAATATTAAATATGTTTAAGAAAAATAGTAATGATAAAAAATTTGATCACATCAAAATCTCTTTAGCATCACCTGATTTAATGAGGTCATGGTCTTACGGAGAAGTAAAAAAACCAGAGACAATAAATTATCGTACTTTCAAACCAGAAAGAGATGGTCTGTTTTGTGCAAAAATATTTGGTCCAGTAAAAGATTATGAATGCTTATGTGGAAAATATAAGCGACTAAAACATAGGGGTGTTGTTTGCGAAAAATGTGGTGTTGAAGTTACTCTATCAAAAGTAAGAAGAGAGAGAATGGGACATATTGAATTAGCTGCTCCCGTCGCACACATATGGTTTCTTAGATCATTGCCATCAAGAATTGGGTTGATGATGGATATGACACTTCGTCAGATCGAAAAAGTATTGTACTTTGAGGCATTCATTGTTATCGACGGAGGATTAACGCCATACGAATCTGGAACGTTACTCAATGAAGAAATGTATAACCAGGCAATAGAGGAATATGGTTCAGAAATTAAAGTAGGTATGGGTGCAGAAGCTATTAAAGAGCTGCTAATGAATATTGATTTACAAAAATCCTATGAAGAGCTCTCTGAAGAAATTAAAGTAACCAAATCACAGGCAAAAAACAAAAGAAATGTTAAGCGTCTCAAACTTATTGAATCGTTTATAAATTCAGGTAACAAGCCCGAATGGATGATTCTTGATGTATTACCTATTCTGCCACCAGACTTACGACCACTCGTTCCTCTGGAAGGGGGTCGATTTGCAACCTCAGATTTAAACGATTTATACAGAAGAGTGATAAATAGAAACAATAGATTGAAAAGATTACTTGAACTGAAAGCCCCTGATATCATTGTAAGAAATGAAAAAAGGATGTTGCAAGAGTCTGTCGATGCTCTTCTAGATAATGGACGAAGAGGAAGGGCTATAACTGGCACTAATAAAAGACCATTAAAATCTCTGGCAGATATGATAAAAGGCAAGGGAGGTAGATTTAGACAAAACTTACTTGGTAAAAGAGTTGACTACTCAGGAAGATCGGTCATTGTTGTTGGCCCAACATTAAGATTACATCAATGCGGCATACCTAAAAAAATGGCGTTAGAATTATTCAAGCCTCACATTTTTGGCAAATTACAAGCTAGAGGCATAACTACCACTATCAAGTCTGCCAAGAAAGTTGTTGAGAAAGAAGGAGAAGAAGTCTGGGATATACTTGAAGAAATCATAAAAGAATATCCCGTATTACTGAACCGAGCACCCACATTACACAGACTTGGTATCCAGGCATTTGAACCAGTTCTCATTGAAGGAAAGGCGATCCAACTACATCCTCTTGTTTGTGCAGCTTTCAACGCAGACTTCGACGGAGATCAGATGGCTGTTCATGTTCCGTTATCAGTTGAGGCGCAGACTGAAGCTAGAGTATTGATGATGGCAACTAACAATATATTATCACCGTCTAATGGCAGCCCTATCATTGTTCCATCTCAAGATATGGTCTTGGGAATTTATTATATGTCTAGAGAAAAACCTAACTGTAAAGGTGAGGGAATGATTTTCAGTGATATTGAAGAAGTATTAAAAGCATATCAATCAAAATTAATTGATATGCATGCGAAAATTAAGGTAAGAATGAATGTAACGGAACATGATGGAGCTTCGTTGATAGAAAAAACAAAAATAGTTGACACAACAACAGGTAGAGCCCTAATTTCTGAAATACTACCAAAAAATATACCATACTCATTCATCGACAAGGATCTAAACAAAAAAGCTATTTCAAAATTATTTGATGTCGCCTACAGACTTGCTGGTCTGAAAGAGACAGTCATTTTTGCAGACAAGATTAAGAATATGGGTTTTAAATATTCAACTCTTGCTGGTGTCTCAATTGGTGTTGACGACATGGTCATACCTAAGGAGAAAACAACCATCACAGCTAAAGCTGAGAAAGAGGTTAAAGAAATAGAGAAACAATACAACTCAGGATTGCTTACTGCAGGTGAACGATACAACAAGGTCGTAGACATATGGTCACATACTAATGATCAAGTATCACAAGCAATGATGAAACAACTCGGAACTGAAGTTACAAAATCAGCAGACGGTGAAAAAGTTGAGCATAAATCATTCAACTCAATTTATATGATGGCAGATTCAGGCGCAAGGGGATCAGCTGCGCAAATTAGACAATTATCAGGTATGAGAGGGCTTATGGCAAAACCTGATGGTTCCATTATTGAGACTCCTATCACTGCTAATTTCAGAGAGGGTCTAGACGTTATGCAATACTTCATTTCTACACACGGCGCAAGAAAGGGTTTAGCAGACACAGCACTAAAAACCGCAAATTCAGGATATTTAACAAGACGCCTAGTAGATGTTGCACAAGATCTAGTGGTCACAGAGCATGACTGTGGAACGCAGAATGGGATCTTAATGAAACCGCTAATTGAGGGAGGAGATATCGTTGAACCACTGAACGAGAGAGTTTTAGGAAGAACTCTATTGCATGATTTAGTGAATCCAAAAACTAATGAATTAATATTACCTAAAGATACTCTTCTTGACGAGAGCAACGTGTCATTGCTAGAGCAAAATGCAATAGACGAGGTTTGGGTGAGATCAGTTATCACATGTGATATAAGACACGGTGTATGTGCTAAATGCTATGGAAGAGACCTAGCAAAAGGTAGGCAAGTTAGCATAGGAGAAGCAGTAGGCGTTGTTGCAGCTCAATCAATCGGCGAGCCTGGAACTCAGTTAACGATGAGAACATTCCACATAGGTGGCGCTGCATCTAGGGCCGTCGCTGCAAATAGCATAGAAGTCAAAAATTCTGGGACCATTCGTTATCATAATTTAAAAACAGTAGTGAACAGTCAAAAAGAGATTGTGGCAGTATCCAGATCTGGAGAACTTGGAATTCTTGATGATAGTGGAAGAGAAAAAGAAAGATATAAAATACCTTATGGTGCAATCATTAAAGTCGAAGACTCAGCTCAAGTGGATAGGGGTCAAAATATTGTAACTTGGGATCCTCATACGACGCCGATCATTACTGAGACTGCAGGTATCATTGAGTTCGAGGACTTCGAGGATGGCATAAGTGTTGAAAACATTGTTGATGAGCTAACAGGCATCACGTCAATAAAAGTTAAAGATACTAGTAGTGCATCTTTTGATAAAAACCGCAAACCTATGATAAAACTAGTAGATTCAAAAGGAAAAGAGTTAACTCTAGTAAACTCTAAACTACCAGCTCACTATCATTTGCCTTCTAATTCTACAGTTAATTTGACTGCTGGCAGTAAAGTTGGTGTAGGAGATGTAATTGCCAGAACACCACGAGAGACCTCAGGAACAAGAGATATAACAGGTGGTCTTCCTAGAGTTGCAGATTTATTTGAAGCCAGAGAGCCGAAGGATAAAGCTGAACTTGCTGTTGAAACCGGAGTTGTCTCGTTTGGAAAAGAGACTAAAGGTAAGCGTCGACTTATAATTACAGACTCAGAGGGTAATGAACATGTTCAAATGCTGAATAAAACTAAATTACTCAACGTCTTTGAGGGCGCAAGTGTAACTCAAGGTGAAATAATTTCTGATGGAGAATTAGACCCTCACGATATTCTTGCTTACAGAGGGATAACAGACCTTGCAGAACATTTGGTTAAAGAAGTACAGGATGTCTATAGGCTACAAGGTGTCGCAATTAATGACAAGCACATAGAGGTTATACTTCGACAAATGTTACGTAAAGTTGAAGTTGATTCTGCAGGAGACACTTCACTTATGTCTGGCGAACAAATGGAGAAAAATCAACTTCTTGAAATTATTGATTCACTTAAAGCGAAAAATCCAGATGCGATTTTGCCTACATATAGCCCAATGCTACTTGGCATAACGAAAGCATCTCTAGTTACTGAGTCATTCATATCAGCAGCATCATTCCAAGAAACAACACGCGTTTTAACTGATGCAGCTGTTAATGGTAGAAAAGACAAGTTACGAGGATTAAAGGAGAATGTTGTTGTTGGAAGACTACTTCCATGCGGCACAGGATTATCTGCACAAAATGATGCGAGTGAGTCATTTGAAGAAATGCTCGAAAAAGAAATCGCAAGTGAGATAAATATACTTCCTGAAAAGACCTCAGAACGAACTGCTGAAGATCTTTTCAAGGAGTAGCTCAATGTTTTTTCCTTATATTATCAATCATTTCTTGACACTAACATGCTGTACCAATAAAATTTCGCATACTTAATTAGGAAATATATGGCAACAATCAATCAACTAGTTAGAAAACCGAGGAAAACGAAGATCACCAAATCTGACGTTCCTGCATTAGAGTCATGTCCACAAAGAAGAGGTGTGTGTACGCGTGTTTACACAACCACACCAAAGAAGCCGAATTCTGCCTTACGAAAGGTCGCTCGAGTTAGGCTTACCAATGGACAAGAAGTTACGTCTTATATTGGAGGCGAAGGCCATAACCTTCAAGAACACTCTGTTGTAGTCATACGCGGAGGAAGAGTTAAAGATTTGCCCGGTGTGCGATACCACATTGTCAGAGGAAGCTTGGATACGCAAGGAGTCGAGAACAGAAAACAAGGTAGATCAAAATACGGAACGAAAAGACCAAAGAGCTAAATTATGCCTAGAAAAAGAGATATTCCAAAAAAGAAAATAATACCTGATCCGATTTATAAAAGCACAAATGTCACTCGCCTTACGAACATGATAATGCAAGACGGAAAAAAGAGAACTGCTGAAAAGATTGTTTATGACGCATTATCAATATCGTCAAAAAAAACCAAGGAAGAGCCTTTGACTGTTCTTGATAAAGCCCTAAACAATGTTGGACCTACTGTAGAAGTTAAATCTAGAAGAGTAGGGGGTTCAAATTATCAAGTGCCTATTGAGGTCAATTCTAAAAGAAAAATTTCATTAGCAATGAAATGGATCATTGAAGCTGCAAGCAAGAGAAACGAAAAGTCAATGAAAGAGAAACTAGCATCAGAAATAGCTGATGCGATAGAAAACAAAGGTTCAGCCGTTAAGAAACGAGAAGATACTCATAAAATGGCAGAAGCAAATAAGGCATTCGCCCATTACAGGTGGTAGATCATGGCTAGAACAACAGAGTTAACCCATTACAGAAATATTGGAATCATGGCGCATATCGATGCTGGTAAGACAACTACTACAGAGAGAATTCTATATTACACCGGTGTATCCCATAAAATTGGTGAAGTACATGACGGTGCCGCAACTATGGATTGGATGGAGCAAGAACAAGAAAGGGGTATTACAATTACATCTGCAGCAACAACTTGCTTTTGGAGCGGAAGTACAGGTCAATACGATCAACATAGAATCAATATCATCGATACTCCAGGACATGTTGACTTCACCATAGAAGTTGAGAGGTCTCTCAGAGTCCTTGATGGCGCGGTGGCTGTTTTTTGCGCTGTGGGAGGAGTAGAACCTCAATCTGAAACTGTTTGGAGACAGGCTAATAAATATAATGTTCCAAGAATGGCATTCGTAAACAAGATGGATAGGGCAGGTGCTGATTTTTTTAGAGTAGTTGATCAAATTAAAACTCGTTTAGGTTCGAAACCGGTTCCTCTCCAAGTCCCAATAGGCGCTGAGGATGATTTTAAAGGAGTCGTAAATCTAATAGATATGAAAGCAATAATTTGGGATGAAGAATCAAAAGGTATGAAATTCGACGAAGTAGATATACCTGATGAGCTTAAGTCAAAATCGGATCAACTTCATGAGCAACTTGTTGAAACTGCTGCCGAGGCCAATGAAGAGCTAATGGATGCGTACCTCAATAATGGTGAACTTTCAAGAGAGCAAATTGTTCAAGGGTTGAGATTACAAACACTATCTAATGAAATCGTTCTTGTTTCATGTGGCACAGCATTCAAAAATAAGGGTGTTCAAGCGATGTTAGATTCTGTTATAGATTTTATGCCGTCACCGCTGGACGTTCCGGCAATAAAAGGTATAAATGATGATAAGGATGGAACAGAAGGAGAAAGGAAGTCATCAGATGATGAACCTTTCGCATCGTTGGCTTTTAAAATAGCAACAGATCCATTTGTTGGGACTCTCGCTTTTTTCAGGGTATATTCTGGTGTTTTGAAAGCAGGTGATACGGTCTATAACTCCGTAACTCAGAAAAAAGAGAGAATTGGCAGGATTCTTCAAATGCACTCAAATTCGAGAGAGGAGATCAAAGAAGTAAGAGCTGGTGATATTGCAGCAGCAGTTGGTCTGAAACAAGTTACAACTGGCGATACTCTCTGTGAACCTTCTTCGGTCATCACACTTGAGAGAATGGAATTCCCAGAGCCCGTAATTTCAATCGCAGTTGAGCCCAAAACGAAAGACGATCAAGAGAAGATGGGTCTAGCATTAGGTAAGCTGGCACAAGAAGATCCATCCTTCAGAGTTACAACTGATGAAGAATCAAATCAAACCATAATATCAGGAATGGGGGAATTGCATTTAGACATAATTGTCGACAGGATGAAAAGAGAGTTTAACGTTGAGGCAACAATAGGAAAACCTCAAGTTGCATATAGAGAGACAATTAGAAAACCTATTGAGCAAGAGGCTAAGTATGTAAAACAAAGTGGCGGTAAGGGTCAATACGGACATGTTTGGCTCAAACTTGAACCTCAAGAACCTGGCAAGGGATACGAATTTGTAAATGAAATAGTTGGAGGCGCGATACCTAAAGAGTTTATTGGGCCTGTCGACAAAGGCGTAGTTGAGCAGATGGAGAATGGTGTTATTGGTGGTTATCCAGTTGTAGATGTCAAGGTTACTCTTTATGATGGCTCATTTCATGATGTGGACTCTAGTGAAGTAGCATTTAAGGTGGCAGGATCTCAAGCTTTCAAAGAAGGAGCAAAAAAAGCAAATCCTGTCTTGCTAGAGCCGGTGATGAAAGTCGAAGCTGTTACTCCTGGTGACTATCTTGGAGATGTTACTGGCGATTTAAATCGACGAAGGGGAATTATCCAGGGCATGGAGGAAACTGTAGTCGGTAATATAATCAAGGCTGAAGTTCCACTGTCAGAGATGTTTGGGTATGCTACAGATCTACGATCCATGACACAAGGTAGAGCTACATACACTATGGAATTTGAGAAGTATGCTGAGATACCATCAAATATTGCTGAAGAATTGATAGAGAAGGCGTCCTAAATTATGGTAGCAAAAAAGAAAAAAAACACTCAAAACATCAGAATAAGACTCAAAACATTTGATCACAAACTGATTGATGTGTCATCCAAGGAAATTTTAGAAACTGCTAAAAGAACTGGTGCTAGAGTTATTGGGCCAATACCATTACCTACAAAAAAAGAGCGATATACTGTTTTAGTGTCTCCTCACGTAGATAAAGATGCCAGAGATCAATACGAAATTCGTACTCACAAAAGGCTGATGGATATCATTGAGCCCACAGATAAAACTGTAGACGCTCTCATGAAATTAGACTTAGCTGCAGGCGTGGATGTTCAAATAGAACTTAGTTGATTGGCTTAAACAAAAAAACGGCGTAAAACCCCAAAAAACCCTAAAAAAGTGTAACATTTATGAATTTTATGTTAAGATTCAGCACCTTAAATTTTACTGAATTACTAACTTTTTTCATTTTGAGGAGAAGAAAATGAGCATAGGCCTTGTGGGCATTAAAACCGGCATGACGCGTATATTTGACGAATCAGGGATCTCTATACCTGTTACGGTCATAAATATTGATTCTAATAGGATATCTCAAATTAAAACTCAAGATAGAGATGGATACTCAGCCGTTCAGATCGCTTATGGTAAACAGAAAGAGAGTCGACTAAATAAGGCTACGCTTGGTCACTACAAAAAATCAAACATTCAGCCAGCAAAAGGTCAAATTGAATTTAGAGTAAGAGATTTGGATGATAACATGACTGTTGGATCAGATATAACAGTAGCAACATTCAAAGCTGGTGAGCATGTTGATATTACAGGTAAGACCTTAGGCAAAGGTTTTCAAGGAGGAGTTAAGCGACATCACTTTAAAACACAAGATGCAACTCATGGTAACTCAATCTCACATAGGGCTTTAGGCTCTACAGGGCAGTGTCAGGATCCTGGAAGAGTTTTCAAAGGAAAAAAAATGCCAGGACATCTCGGCAATGTAAGCAGAACGATTCAAAACCTAACTATCGTTAAAATCATGCCCGAAGAGAACATGATGCTTGTCAAGGGCTCTGTTCCAGGTCACAAAGGAAGTGTGGTAATAATCAAACCCACACAAAAAAAATACATCGCAAAAGAAATATATAACGATACAGAAAGTACCGTAACTTCATCACCTGAAGAAGAGATTCAAAATGATGAATTAGCACCTATTAATCAAAACGTAGAGTCAAACAGTAAACCAGTATCACAGGCAAATACAACAAACGATGCTGAAGCCAAAGAGGATGGTAAGAATGAGTAAAGAACTCACAAAGATATTCACTAAAGAATTTAATGAGGCTCTTGTGCATCAAGTTACTACAGACTTCATGTCAAATCAGAGGAGTGGAACAAAAGCCCAAAAAAATCGATCTGCTGTCAGTGGCGGTGGTGCAAAACCTCGACCTCAAAAAGGCTCAGGAAGAGCGAGAGCTGGAACAACAAGAAGTCCAATTTGGCGAACTGGTGGAGTCACATTTGCAGCTCAACCTAAAGAGTACGATAAGAAAATTAATAAAAAAATGTATAAAGGAGCTTTAAATTGTATTTTCAATGAGCTTCTAAAAAGAAAACGACTTCATTTAACTGATAAACTTTCATTCACTGATAAAAAAACAAAACTTGGAAAAGCACTCCTAGACGAGCTAAAAATTAAAAATGGACTTTTCATAACGTCAATTGAAAATGCTAATGCTTTCTTTTCACTAAGGAATATAAAAAATATAAGTGTAGTGGACTACAAAGAGATAAATCCACACATATTAATGAAGCATGATAACGTTGTTATTGATTCAAGCGTATTGGAACACATCAAGCAGGCTACTACACTATGAATATTGAACGATTAGCAAATATCATAGTAAGTCCGCGAGTTTCAGAAAAAGCAACGACACGAGCAGATTTTGAAAATCAACATGTATTTTCTGTCTTGAGAAACGCTACAAAATCAGAAGTTAAAAAAGCTGTAGAGCTGATGTTTGATGTAAAAGTAAAAAGTGTAAGGATTCTAAACATGCAAGGAAAGTTGACGAGAATAGGTAGAACTTTTGGTAAGAGAAAAGACTGGAAAAAAGCATATGTTAGGTTGCAAGATGGTTTCGATATCAATTATGGCGAAGAGGAGGCAAACAAATGACAATTGTTAAATCAAGACCTACATCTCCCGGAAGACGCTTTAGAGTTAAGATAACCAATACAGAACTGTATAAAGGTCAGCCACACTTACCTCTTCTTACCAAGTTGAATAAAACTGGCGGAAGAAACAATCAAGGTAGAATTACTACAAGACACATCGGTGGTGGACATAAAAAAAGATATAGAATGATTGATTTTAAGAGAAACAAGGACAATATACCAGCCACTGTAGAGAGACTAGAGTATGATCCTAATAGAAATGCTAACATTGCACTACTTCTTTACGCTGATGGAGAAAGAAGGTACATAATAGCTCCAAAAAATCTTAAATCGGGCGATCAATTAATGTCAGGTGAAAAATCGTCAATCAATATTGGTAATACACTTCCATTAATAAATATACCTGTTGGCACCCAAGTTCATTGTATTGAGATGAAACCAGGCAAAGGAGCTCAGATTGCTCGCAGTGCCGGCACTGTTGCACAAATAGTTGCACTTGAGGGTGATTATGCAACTTTAAGACTGAAGTCAGGTGAGACAAGAAAGATTTACAAGACATGTAGAGCTACGATAGGCGAGGTTGGTAACAGTGAATATAATCTTCAAAAGCATGGCAAAGCTGGTGCAAAAAGATGGCTTGGTATCAGACCAACTGTAAGGGGTGTTGCCATGAATCCAATTGATCATCCTCATGGAGGCGGAGAAGGAAAAACATCTGGCGGACGCGACCCTGTATCACCTTGGGGAACGCCAACTAAAGGTTATAAAACAAGATCTAATAAAAGGACTGATAAATTAATTGTCAGACGAAGAACCAATAAAAATAGGAAATAATAATGGCTAGATCATTAAAAAAAGGACCGTTTATTGACCATCATCTTCAGGCTAAAGTAGACAAAGCCCTGAAAGATAATGATAAGAAACCAATAAAAACATGGTCAAGGAGATCAGTTATATCTCCTGATATGATTGGCTTAACGATAGCCGTGCATAATGGTAAACAACATGTTCCAGTTTATGTTACTGAGAATATGATAGGGCACAAGCTAGGTGAATTCTCGCCTACCCGAGTATTCAAAGGTCACTCTGGGGATAGAAAAGCAAAAGGATAAGTTATGAATACACAAGCAGTCTTAAAATATCAAAAGATTTCTGCACAAAAGTGTAGGCTTGTAGCTAATGAGCTCAGAGGCTTGCCTGTCAACAAGGCTTTTGAGTTTCTAACATATAGTAACAAAAAAGCCTCTCAGTTAATTCTCAAGGTTCTTGAATCAGCTGTGGCTAATGCCGAACATAATAATTCTGGCGACATAGATGAATTAATTGTCAAAAATATTCTAGTTGATGAGGGACCATATGGTAAAAGACATAGACCCAGAGCCAGGGGAAGAGTGAATCAGATTTTAAAAAGAACAAGTCACATAACAATAATTGTTAGTGATAAAGAGGAGTAACAATGGGACAGAAAGTACATCCAACAGGTTTTAGATTAGGCATCTCTACAGACTATTCGTCAAAATGGTATGCCGGAGGCAAAGACTATTCTAATTATTTATTAGAGGATTACCACATACGCGAGTATCTCAAAAAAGAATTAGTAAATGCATCTGTGAGTAAGATTGTCATTGAAAGACCTACCAAAGAAGCTGTTGTTAATATTTATACTTCACGTCCAGGTATAGTAATTGGAAAAAAAGGTGAGGACATTGAGAAATTTAGAAGTAAAATAGCTTCGATATTGAAGGCTGAAAAAGCGACAGTGAAAGTAAATGTCAAGGAGATAAAAAAACCTGAATTAGATGCGCAACTAGTCGCTGAGGGCATAACACAGCAACTCGAAAGAAGAATTATGTATAGGCGAGCAATGAAAAGAGCAGTTACTAATACAATGCGATTGGGAGCTTTGGGAATTAAGGTCAATGTTGCTGGCAGACTGAATGGTGCAGAGATTGCGAGAAGTGAATGGTACAGAGAGGGGAGGGTACCTCTTCATACTCTTGATGCTGCTATTGACTATGGCTTTGCAGAGGCTCTTACGACTTACGGTATTATTGGTGTCAAAGTTTGGATTTACTCAGAAGAGGATATCAAAACAGAAGAGAATAAAAAAACTACAGCGACTAAAAAATAATGTTACAACCAAAAAAGACAAAGTTTAGAAAACAACAAAAAGGTAGACTAAGAGGTTTTGCTACATCCGGAGCTAAAGTTAGTTTTGGTGAGTTCGGTTTGAAAGCGACATCAAGAGGAAGAGTTACTGCTAGACAAATTGAAGCAGCCAGAAGAGCAATGACAAGATATATAAAACGTGGGGGTAAGGTTTGGATAAGAATATTCCCTGATGTCCCGATAACAAAAAAACCAATAGAAGTTCGTATGGGTAAAGGCAAAGGCAATGTTGAATATTGGGTCTCTAAAGTACAGCCTGGAAAGGTGTTATATGAAATGGAGGGCGTCAATGAAGAAACAGCAAGGGAAGCTTTCAGACTTGCCGCAGCGAAATTGCCGGTATTAACAACTTTTGTAACTAGGACGGCGCTATGATTAAAATTGATGAATTAAGAAAAAAGAGTGTTTTAGAACTCCAACAAACACTTGATGATCTATCAAAGGAAAGATTTTCATTGAGGATCAAACGTGGATCTGGCTTAAACCCTAAGCCTAATTTATTTCGGGAGAATAAAATTAATATAGCAAGAGTTAAAACTGTCATGAATGAGATGAAAAATGGAAAGTAAACGAAAAATTATTACTGCAAAAGTTTTAAAGACAGCAATGAACAAATCAGCTGTTGTAAGTGTAGAGAGATTGGTGAAGCATCCTGTGAATGGTAAATATATCAAGAGATCGACAAAATACCATGTACATGATGAGAATAATAAATGTGTTGTTGGTGATCAAATCAAAATAATGCAATGTAGACCAATCTCAAAAACTAAAACTTGGATCTTGGTAGAAAAGTAGGGGAGTATTATGATTCAAATGCAAACAATTCTAAAATCAGCTGATAATAGTGGTGCTAGAAGAGTAATGTGCATCAAGGTGTTAGGAGGCTCCCACAGAAGATTTGCATCAGTCGGTGATGTTATTAAAGTAGCTATCAAAGACGCACTACCAAAGGCAAAAGTTAAAAAGGGCGAAGTATATAATGCAGTTATCGTAAGAACTAAAAAAGGAGTCAGAAGACCTGATGGCTCTCTAATAAGATTCGACAGTAACGCAGTTGTACTTCTTGATAACAAGTTAGAGCCAATAGGCACCAGAATATTTGGTCCCGTCACGAGAGAGCTTAGAGATTTGACATTCATGAAAATAATCTCATTGGCGCCGGAGGTACTGTAAATGAATAAGATTAAAAAAGGCGATTCTGTTGTTGTTGTAGCTGGCAAGGATAAAGGAAAAAGAGGAGAAGTTATCAAATTAATTGATCATAATAAATGTCTTGTATCAGCAATAAATATGGTTAAAAAGCATACAAAACCAAATCCAAATGCTGGTATTGAGGGAGGAATTATAGAAAAGGAGATGCCAATTGAGATATCTAACCTTATGATATTCAACCCTGTGACAAAGAAACAAGATAAAGTTGGTTTCAAGACGCTTGAATCAGGTAAGAAGGTAAGAATATACAAGTCGAACAGAGAGGTTATAGACATTTAATGAATACTTATAAAGAATATTATCAAGAGAATGTTGTTCCTGCTCTGATGGAGCGCTTTAAGTTTAAGTCAAATATGGAAGCGCCTCGTCTAATCAAGATAACTTTGAACATGGGGCTCGGGTCAGCCATTGCAGATAAAAAAATACTAGAGAAAGCGCAAGATGAATTGACACAGATTGCTGGACAAAAAGCAGTACTGACATACGCAAAAAAATCTATAGCAAATTTCAAGCTAAGAGAGGGCATGCCTATTGGATGCAAAGTAACATTGAGAGGACAAATGATGTATGACTTTTTCGAAAAGCTTATAAAAATATCGTTACCAAGAACAAGAGATTTCAGAGGCTATAGCGATAAATCATTTGACGGCAGGGGCAACTACACTATGGGAGTGAAAGAACACATTATCTTCCCTGAGATTGATTTTGATAAAATAGATAAAATCAAAGGTCTAGATATTTGTATCACAACTAGTGCAAAAAATAATGAGGAGGCAATGGAGTTATTTAAACAATTTAACTTTCCATTTAAATAATATGGCGAAATTATCAATGATAGAGAGAGAGAAAAAGAGAGAAAGACTGAATAAAAAATATCTTTCTAAGATTAAAATGATAAAAGATAAACTAAGAGATAGTAAGACCTCTGATGAGGAAGCGACTGAGTTGAGATTGAGACTTCAAAAGATTCCGCTCAATGCGCTGTCTGTTCGTAAAAGAAATAGATGCGCACTTACAGGGAGACCTCGCGGTGTTTACAGAAAATTTACGTTGGGTAGAACAAAGCTTAGAGAAATGGCAATGGCTGGTTTAATCCCAGGTTTAACAAAAGCGAGTTGGTAAAATTATGAGCATGAATGATACAATATCTGATTTACTAACTAGAATTAGGAATGGTCAAATGTCTCACAAAAAATCTGTGACTGCGCCCTATTCAAAAATGAAAGAGGCAATATGTAAGGTGATGCTAGAAGAAGGCTATATCAATGACTACAGCATAGATGAGGACAATATTAAAAAAATTATAGTTGAGTTAAAATACTACGAGGGTAAACCGGTTATAGACTACATCAAGCGAGTCAGTAGACCTGGCTTAAGAATATACAAATCATCTGACGAGATACCTCTAGTAAAAAACGGACTTGGTATATGTATAATATCTACCTCTAAGGGATTGATGACCGGTAAAGTAGCTAAAGAAAAAAAATATGGGGGAGAGATAATTTGTTATATCTCTTAGCATTATGTCGAAAATAGCAAATAAACCTCTAGAGATTACATCAGATATTAAATTTAATATCGATAATAACAACATTTCAGTTGAAGGACCTAAAGGCAAGCTAGAATTTATAAAACCCGAAGATGTCGTGGTTGAACAAACCGAAAATATAATTAAAGTTAGCACAAAATCCGAGTCTACAGCCATGAGCGGAACAACTCGTTCGCTTCTGTTTAATATGTTAACTGGTGTATCAAAAGGATGGGAAAAGAAACTGACTCTAGTCGGTGTTGGGTATAGAGCTAAAGCTGATAAACTTAAGCTTGAATTAGTAGTAGGGTATTCACACCCTGTTAATTTTGATATACCAGAGGGTATTACAATTGAAACACCTACACAAACAGAGATTGTTATATCTGGAATTGATAAACAAAAAGTTGGCCAGGTTGCAGCAGATATCAGATCTGTAAGACCACCGGAACCATATAAAGGTAAAGGAATTAAGTATTCTGATGAGCAAATAGTTAAGAAAGAGGCTAAGAAAAAATAATGAAATCCGTGACTAAAAACAAAAATAACCAGAGACTGAGAAGGGCTACGAAAACAAGGATAAAAATTGCTGATTCTAATAATCACAGGATAAGCATTCACAGATCTATCCAACACCTATATCTTCAGTTAATTTCACCTGCAGGAGATAAAGTTATTACAACTATCTCAACGAATCAAAAAGAAAATAAGTCGAAATCGAATAATATAGAGAGTGCAAAAGGTATCGGAGTGAAGATGGCTGATTATATTAAGAAAGCGAAGATTACTAATGTTGCTTTTGATAGATCAGGATATAGATATCATGGAAGAGTGAAGGCAGTTGCAGATGCATTAAGAGAAAACGGAGTAAAAATATAATGGCAACAGATGAAAGAAATTCGGATTATATAGAAAAGTTGGTAGCCGTTAACCGTGTAGCTAAAGTTGTAAAAGGCGGGAGACAATTTGGTTTTACAGCACTTACCGTTGTAGGTGATGGACATGGTAGAGTTGGGTATGGTTACGGAAAAGCTAAAGAAGTGCCAATAGCTATTCAAAAAGCAATGGAGAAGGCAAAGAAAAGTATGGTATCTGTATCACTAAAGAAGGGCACACTTCATCACGCTATAACGTATGAACATGGTTCCGCAAAAGTTTATATGCAACCTGCTGGCGAGGGTACAGGTGTTATTGCTGGAGGTGCTATGCGCGCAGTATTTGAAGCTACTGGCATACATAACGTCCTGGCAAAAAGTATTGGATCTACAAATCCAATTAACGTTGTAAAGGCAACTGTGAAGGGACTGGAGTCAATGTACTATCCAGCTCAAGTTGCTCTTAAACGAGGAAAGAAAACAAGCGAGTTATAACAGACAATGAGTAAAATTAGAGTTTCACAAAAATTAAGCCTTATAGGTAAAACAAAAAAGCAAATTGCATGTATTAGAGGTCTCGGTCTTAGAAAAATCAATGACACTCGGATCATTGATAGTACTCCTGAGAACCTTGGAATGATAAATACAATAAGACATATGCTTATAGTTGAACAAATTAAAGAGTAGAAAAATGTTAAATGAGATCAAACTAAAAAAAGAATCAAAGCATGCAAAAAAAAGAGTCGGTAGGGGAATTGCATCCGGAACTGGTAAAACTTGCGGCCGCGGTCACAAAGGACAGAAATCTAGATCAGGAGGCACAGTCCAAGTTGGTTTTGAGGGAGGACAAATGCCGCTTCAAAGAAGGCTACCTAAAATAGGTTTTACCTCGAAAAAGAACGCTAATACTTTTGAGTTGAAATATGATTATTTAGATAAGATAAAAGAAAAAGATATTACACTCGAACTATTAAAAAAATATAAACTTATTAACAATAAGGCAAAGAAAGTAAAAGTCATTGGCCCAATTACAATTTCATCTAAGAAGAAGTTAATTGATCTAGATGCAACAAAGTCGGTCATGGAGTTCATCAAATAATGTCTAGATCAGCATCAAGCATGTCTTCAAACCTTGGAGGATTAACTAAGTCCACAGAGCTTAGACAGAGAATTTTCTTTGTTATTTTTGCTTTAGTAGTTTTCAGGTTGGGAAGTTTTATTACACTACCAGGCATAGATCCTGCAGTTATGAGCTTCCTTTTTGAACAGCAACGAGGAAGCATTCTCGATATGTTTAACATGTTCTCAGGTGGTTCGCTATCAAGAATGTCAATATTTGCCCTCGGTGTAATGCCATACATCTCAGCTTCAATTATCATACAAATGATGACACATATATACGCACCATTAATACAACTCAGAAAAGAGGGCGAGCGCGGAAGGAAGACAATTACTAAATACACAAGATATTTCACCTTAGTTTTAGCATTGCTTCAATCAATGGGAGTTATGAATGCTCTTATGAATCAGAACACATCTTCAACCACTTTGGTTCTTGATCCTGGCATGGGATTTTTCATAACTGGAGTCGTTACCTTGGTAACCGGAACGATGTTTTTGATTTGGCTCGGAGAACAGATTACGGAAAGAGGAGTTGGTAACGGTATATCAATCATAATTTTTGCAGGAATTGTTGCAGGGTTACCGTCTGCTATTGGAGGGACTATAGAACTTGCAAGAAATGGAGAAATTCAAAACTTTAGCGTAATACTCATATTCTTACTAGCTATCGTAATTACAGCTTTCGTAGTCTATATTGAACGCGGACAGAGGAAGATTCCTATTAACTATGCTAGGAAAATGCAAGGCAGGAAAATGTATGCTGCTCAAAGTAGCTTCCTTCCTCTCAAATTAAACATGGCAGGTGTTATTCCACCAATATTTGCATCGGCGATTATCCTATTTCCAGCAACGATAGCAAGTTGGTCTGGATCTGGATCCCCAGAAAGTATAGTCCAAAAAATTGCAATGACTCTATCACCTGGCCAACCTCCATACATAATGCTTTATGCGTTAGCTATTATTTTCTTTTGTTTTTTTTATACTGCATTGGTATTTAATCCAAGAGAAACAGCAGATAATTTAAAAAAATCTGGAGCCTTTATTCCAGGCATCAGACCTGGTGATCAGACAGCAAAATATATTGACGGCATTACAACTAAGCTTACAACTGTAGGTGCTATGTATATAACAGCCGTATGTCTCCTACCAGAATTTTTAATATTATACTTTAATGTTCCATTTTATTTTGGTGGAACATCACTGCTTATTGTTGTTGTAGTTGTAATGGATTTGATGGCGCAAGTACAGTCTCATTTATTATCCCAGCAATATGAGGGAATGATGAAGAAAGCTAATTTAAGAGGAATCGGTGGAGGTATGAGATGAAAGTAAGAGCTTCGGTAAAAAAACTATGTAGAAACTGCAGAATTATAAGAAGAAACCGTGTAGTTAGGGTTATATGCAAAGATCCTAGACATAAACAAAGGCAAGGATGAGATATTAGTTGTATTGAAGACCAATGAAATATAGAATTTACGCTCAGAGAATATTATGGCAAGAATAGCAGGCATAAACCTTCCAAATCATAAGCATATATGGATTGCTTTGACCTCTATATATGGTATCGGTAACACCAGGGCCAGGTATATTTGTGATAAAGTTGGTATAGACGCTACAAGAAAAGTCAAAGATCTAGAAGAAAAAGATTTAGAGAGCATCAGACAGTTTATAGATGATTATCAATTAGAGGGCGACCTAAGAAGAGAAAACTCTATAAATATTAAACGCCTGATGGATGTAGGTTCGTATAGAGGGATCAGACACAGAAAAGGCTTACCTTTGAGAGGACAGAAAACAAAAAATAATAGCAGGACCCGTAAAGGGCCTAGGAAATTATTGAAGGCAAAATAATATGGTAGAGAAATCAAAGAAGAAAAAGACTAAAAAGATAGTGAACGAAGGAGTCGCTCATATCAATGCTTCATTTAATAATACTATTGTCACAATTACTGATAAACAGGGAAACACACTAGCATGGGCAACCTCAGGTGGTTCAGGCTTTCGAGGATCACGAAAGAGCACACCTTTTGCTGCACAGATTGCAGCTGAGAAGGCAGGCCAAAAAGCTACAGCTTTTGGATTGAAATCTTTGGAAGTATTAGTAAAGGGCCCAGGCCCAGGAAGAGATTCTGCTGTTAGAGCACTCAATAATGCTGGATATAAAATAACTAACATAAAAGATATTACGCCGTTACCTCACAATGGCTGCAGACCACCCAAAAAGAGGCGTGTTTAATGGCTAAATATACAGGTTCAAAGTGTAAGCTAATGAGAAGAGAGGGTACTGATTTATATCTAAAATCAGGCTCAAGAGCTCTGGATACGAAATGTAACCTAGAGAGAAAGCCTGGAATTGTTGGTGAAAGAAGAGAAAAATTATCTGACTATGCATTACAACTTCGTGAAAAACAAAAAGTAAAAAGATTGTATGGAATATTGGAGAAGCAATTTAGAAATTATTATAAAAAATCGGCTAGCAAAAAAGGCTCCACAGGAGAAAACCTACTTACTTTTCTTGAATCAAGGCTTGATAATGTTGTATACCGATCAGGTTTTGGTTCCACAAGAGCAGAATCAAGACAGCTTGTTAATCACAAGAATATAGAAGTCAACGGTAGCATTATTAATATCCCTTCATATCAAGTCCAAGCGTCAGATAAAGTGTCAGTTAGAGCTAAATCCAAAGATCAATCTCGTATACAGTTTGCAATGTCTGTGGCAGAGACACGCGCTTCAAGTGACTGGATTGATGTCGACACCAAAAATCTAACAGCGACCTATTTAAGAATCCCAGAGAGATCTGAGCTTCCCAAAGAAATAAATGAATCTTTAATTGTTGAATTATACTCAAAATAGCAGGTAACTTATGAACGCAATAACATTCTTAAAACCCAACTTAGTTGATATTGAAATTATTTCAGACTCAAAGTCTAAAATTGTAATACAACCTCTTGAGAGAGGGTTTGGTCATACTCTTGGTAATGCATTGAGGAGAGTTTTATTATCCTCGATGCCTGGCAGCGCCGTTACAGAGGTTTCTATAGATAACATACTTCATGAATATAGCACCATAGATGGTGTTCAAGAGGACGTTCTTGAAATCATTCTTAATATAAAAAAACTAGCTTTAGTTCTACATGAAAAAGACAAAATTGAGGTAGTTCTTCGCAAGAAAGGCAAAGGCCCTGTTTTGGCATCTGACATAGAGGAACACCCAAATCTCGAAATTAAAAACCCTGAATTTTGTCTTGCTAACATGACCAATGATAAAACAGAACTAGTAATAAATTTAACTATATCTCAAGGGAAAGGGTATCAGCCAGCTGTGAAAAGGAAGTTCAACGAGCTTGAGGATTTAGGAATAGGCAAGATGCAAGTCGATGCGTCATTTACCCCCGTTGAGAAAGTTTCATACAGTGTTGATAATGCAAGAGTAAAACAAAAAGCAGACTTGGATAAATTAATAATAGAACTAGAAACTAATGGCACGATTGATCCTGAAGATGCAATTAGAACAGCTGGAAAGATACTGAGGGAGCAACTAGAGGTATTTAGTCACCTAGAAATTAAAGATGACACTCATGATGAGGTTGATGAAAATCATATAGATCCAGTTCTACTAAGACCTGTTGATGACCTAGAACTTACAGTAAGGTCAGCGAACTGTCTTAAGGCTGAAAACATTCATTATATTGGAGACTTAGTTCAGAGAAGCGAGAATGAGCTTTTGAAAACACCTAACCTGGGAAAAAAATCCCTAACAGAAATCAAAGATGTTTTGTCAACACATAGTTTATCACTTGGTCAAATCATTGAAGATTGGCCACCAAAAAGTATTGAAAAAAGACAATGAGACATAAGAAATCAGGTAGACAACTAAATAGAAATTCTTCACATAGAAAAGCGATGTTCAAGAACATGACATTATCCTTGTTCGAGCATGAGCACATAGAAACCTCTTTAGCTAAAGCAAAAGAACTTCGTAAGACTGCAGAACCTCTTATCACACTCGCTAAAAATGATACCTTAATGAGGAGGCGATTGGCTTATTCCAGGTTAGGAAATAAAAAGATAATTAAAAAACTTTTTGAAGTTCTTGGGCCTAGGTTTAAAAATAGACCAGGTGGTTACCTTCGTATTTTAAAGAAAGGCCATAAATTAGGTGACGCTTCCCCTATTGCATATGTTCTCTTATCTGAGTAAGTTCATAACTTTGATTTTAAATACTTACCTGTATACGATCTTTTTACTCTAGTCAGATCCTCTGGTGTTCCTGATCCTATTATTTTACCGCCTCCGTTTCCACCCTCAGGACCTAAATCAATGACCCAATCGGCAGTTTTAATAACGTCTAAATTATGCTCAATAATTATCAAAGTATTACCCTTCTCCTTTAATCTATCCAGTACTCTCAGAAGATTCTTCACATCATAGTTATGTAATCCAGTTGTTGGTTCATCTAAAACATAGAGCGTGTGACCAGTATCTGGTCTAATTAACTCTTTTGCTAGTTTTATGCGTTGAGCTTCCCCACCGGATAACGTAATTGCGCTTTGTCCAAGCTTGATGTAACCCAGACCGACATCGGATAGCACACCCAGTTTTTTATATATCTTTGGATAATTTTTAAAAAATATAAGCGCTTCCTCAACAGTCATATCCAAAACATCACTTATATCCTTATCATTTAGTTTAATTTCCAAGGTTTCGCTATTATATCTTTTACCATTACACTTCTCGCACTTAACATATACATCTGATAAGAAATGCATTTCAACTTTTATTTGTCCTTGTCCATCACAGTGAGAACATACTCCATTGTTTTTGCCTTTTACGTTAAAACTAAACCTACCTGGGGTATAACCTCTGGATTTTGACTCAGGCTTTTTCGCAAATTCATCTCTTATCAGAGAAAATATTCCTGTGTATGTTATAGGATTAGACCTGGGTGTTCTCCCAATAGGACTCTGATCTATATCAATAATTTTATCTATATAGTCGATTCCATCAATTTTCTTACAATCTACAAACCCCTCATTATTTTCTAGAAGTTTATTAACAATTGACGAATATAATACATTGTTAATCAAAGATGATTTACCAGATCCTGATACTCCAGTTACGCATGTAAGTAAACCTAATGGTATTTCAACATTTATATTATCTAAATTGTTTGCACGAGCCTCTGTAATAGAAATCCATTTCTTATTAGGCTTTATTCTTTTTTTTGGAATTTCTATTGTATTCTTTCCTGATATGAAGTCAGAGGTATGAGATGATGCCTGTACTAGCTCTGAAGGAGAGCCTGAAAAAACTACTTGTCCACCATGAACGCCAGCGTTTGGTCCTATATCAACAATGTAATCAGATGACATAATCGTATCCTCATCATGTTCTACGACGATAACCGTGTTACCCAAGTCACGGAGACTTTTAAGTGTTTTAAGCAACCTATCATTATCTCTCTGATGTAAGCCTATTGATGGTTCATCTAGCACATACATTACCCCTGTCAAACCCGAGCCAATCTGACTAGCTAATCTTATCCTTTGTGACTCTCCCCCTGAGAGAGTCTCAGCACTTCTTGACAGCGTTAAATATTTCAGACCGACATCATTCAAAAATTTTAGTCTTGATGATATTTCAAGAACTATCTTTTCTGATATTTTTTTCTTCATGCTATCCAGTTTTAAGTTGCTAAAAAAGTCAATTGCTTCTTCAACATTCATTTTAGTAACTTCACTTATTGATTTATGATTTATAAAAACATTCCTAGCAGTAACATTTAATCTATCACCATTACATGCTCTACAAATACTTTCAGTTAGGAATTTTTCATAATATCTTTTAACACTAAATCGAAAAGCATTATTATAATTACGTTCGAATATATTACATATTCCCTCCCAAATATTTATCTCAGAAGTATTTTTGAACATTTTTGTTTTCTTATTAAGTTTTACCATATTGAACTCTATCTCCTCATCAGAGCCATGAAAAAGTATATTCTTAAATTTTTTTGGAAGCTCGTAATACTTTTGGTTAATGTCAATGTCATAGTGATTTGCAAGAGAGACTAACATTGAGTGGTATAGATAATTCTTCTTATCCCATCCAGCTATCGCTCCGTCACTCAGACTTAATTCTGGGTTCTCGATAATTTTGTTTTCATCAAAAAATTCATCTACACCCAATCCATCACACCTCTCACACGCGCCAGTAGGCGAGTTAAAAGAAAAAAGCTTTGGTTCGAGTTTACCAACAGAATAGCCGCAATATGGACAGGCAAATTTTGTTGAAAAAATCTGATTGTCACTACTGTCTGGATCAGATATGTAAATAATACCATTCGAATTATCAGAGCATGAGTTTAATGATTCAATGATTCTCAACTTGTTTAGTTCATTAACTTGAACTCTATCAATGATAATTTCTATGTTGTTTTTCTTTTTAGGATCAATGACATGTCCAAGCATATGTTTTGATATTTGATCTATTTTATGTATTTTGCCATTTACTCTAACACGACTGAATCCTTGCTGAGAAAAGGTCTGGATTAGTTTCACATGCTCACCTTTCTGCTCTCTAACTATAGGCGACATTATTAATATAGTTTCATCTTTCGAGGACTCCATAAGCTTTTCATACATCTCAGATGTTGACATAGCATCAAGTCCTACATTATGTGTTGGACATTTTGGTTCTCCAATTCTTGCATATAGCAGCCTTAGGTAGTCATAAATTTCCGTTACCGTACCTACCGTTGACCTTGGATTGTGGGATGTTGATTTTTGTTCAATAGATATCGCTGGCGATAATCCCTCAATTTTATCTACATCCGGCTTATCAACCATTGATAAGAATTGTCGAGCGTAAGCAGATAGAGATTCTACATATCTCCTCTGACCTTCTGCGAATATGGTATCAAATGCCAAAGATGATTTTCCAGAGCCAGACAGGCCAGTTATAGTAATTAAATTGTTTTTAGGTAGTTTTAAGCTAATATTTTTAAGATTATGCGTACGAGCTCCTTTGATTCTTATATGTTTGTCCATCGAACGATTTTACCATTTTTTATTGTCTTAAGCTTAACTGTTTGCATATGATATAATTATGTTGGTTGAAAGGTGATATCGCTTGAGAGAAATAAGAAAAAATCTGAATTTTGATTCCTTATTATCATTAAGGTTTTTTAGAGTTTGATTTCAAGCATGTTTTCATCTGTAGAAAGAAAATCTATCTCACTCATTACAATTCTTTACTTTTTTAGAATGCTCAGTGCATTTATGGTTTTTCCAGTGCTGTCTGTTTTTGCCGATTCATATTACTACTCAACTCCTTTTTTAATCGGAATGACTCTGGGAATATACGGCTTGTCAAATGCCATTATGCAAATTCCCTTCGGGATTCTCTCTGATAGGTATGGTAGAAAGAAAATTATATTATTCGGGTTGTTAATTTTTTTTGCTGGATCAGTAATTTGTTCAATCACAGACAATATTTATTATCTGATTTTAGGTCGAGCATTACAGGGTGCTGGCGCGATATCAGGTGTATTGATGGCATTATTGTCTGATACTACCTCACTGAAAAATAGAACCATATCTATGGCTATTGTCGGGGTAGCGATTGGTGCTGCATTCTTCAGCGCTTTCATTTTAGGTCCAATCGTGTCGAAATATTTTAATCTTTCAGGTCTTTTTACTCTCATTGTTATTTTAACTTTAGTGAGCATCGTAATAATGTTAACTTTCCGATATGATTCTCGAGTCTCGCATAAACAATTTAAATATGAGTTTTGGGATTTAATTCTTAATAAAAAGCTCAATCCATATTTCTTTGATATATTGATATTACATACGATTTTAACCTCTATATTTGTCGCAATACCAGTAATGATGACAGAAGTCTACGCTTTTGTTGTTGATGAATTTCCACAACTTTATTCATCCATATTTATACTATCATTGATGATTACTCTACCACTGTTAGGCTTTGAACGAAAAAGACCTAATATAATTAGAAATTTATCAGTAATAATTCTAACTTTATCACTAATAGGTATATATTCACTCTTTAGCACTAGCTTATTTGGTGTGGTCGTAGCTCTAATTTGTTATATAGGCTCATTTAGTGTGCTCGAGGCTGGAATCCCCTCAGCATTATCCAAAAATACAAATTTAGATAATCGAGGGTTAACAATGAGTATTTATACATCATTCCAGTTTTTTGGAACTTTTCTTGGTGGAGTAATAGGCGGATATTTATATGATGGATATGGATTAAGTGGTATTTTCTTTTTTACTGCTGTAATATCAGTTGTGTGGATGTTTAATTGTCTGATTACAAAGAATACGGGAGCAAGCGTTGTCAGTTAACAAAGTTATATTACTTGGTAGAGTAGGTAATGACCCTGAAGTGAAATTTATGCCCAGCGGTAATGCTGTTGTAAATTTATCAATTGCTACTAATAGAAAATTTAAAAATCAAGATTCTGGATCTTATGAAGATAAAACCGAATGGCATAGAGTGGTTTTTTTTAATAAACCTGCAGAGACCATAGGTCAATATGTCAAAAAAGGTCAACAACTCTACGTTGAAGGCCGCTTACAAACAAGAAAGTGGCAAGATAAGGACGGTGTGGAGAAATACTCAACAGACATAATTTCAGATAATTTTACATTTGTGGGCAGCAAGTCTGATACTGGAGAAAGTTTTGTTTCTAAAAATTCAGATAACAATAATTTTTCAAATCAAGACATCATTAAGGATGAAGACATACCTTTTTAGTAAATGACCAAAAATAAGAAGTACTTTATTAAAACACAAGGCTGTCAGATGAATGTTTACGATTCTGATAAGATATCTGATTTGCTATCACATCATTATAATATGACAGCAACTTTAGATCCAAGTAATGCTGATATCCTTATACTAAATACATGTTCGATTAGAGAAAAGGCGCAAGAAAAAGTATTCTCTGAGTTAGGAAGATGGAAAAAAATTAAAAAATCTAGACCTGACACGTTGATTGCAGTTGGGGGATGCGTTGCATCCCAAGAAGGTAAAAATTTAAGACAAAGAGCGCCTCATGTTGATATAGTTTTCGGTCCACAAACGTTGCACAGACTTCCAAAAATGATTGATCAAGTTACTGTAAGAAATATCAAACCTGTTGATACCACCTTTCCATTAATACAAAAATTTGACTACTTGCCACAATCTACCTCATCTAGTGTGTCGTCATATGTTTCAATAATGGAGGGCTGTAGTAAGTATTGCACTTTTTGTGTTGTTCCGTATACAAGAGGCGAAGAGGTTAGCAGACCCCTTGATGAGATCTTATTTGAAGTGTCTAATCTTGCTAAAATTGGTGTTAAAGAAATTATATTGTTAGGACAGAATGTAAATGCTTATAGAGGTTATAGAAATAGAGATAGAAAAAGTATAAGTTTTTCCGAATTGATAAGGTACGTATCTAAAATTGATGGAATCAAGAGAATTAGACATACAACCTCTCATCCGATCGACTTTACTGATGATTTAATCGAAGAGTATAACAATGAAAAATTATGCAGCAACCTTCACCTGCCTGTTCAGTCAGGATCTGATTTTATACTATCAAAAATGAAAAGAAAACATACTGTATTAGAATACAAACACATGATACGCAAAGTGAGAGATGTAAGGCCTGAATTAAGCATTACGTCAGATTTTATAATTGGATACCCGGGTGAGACAGATGAGCACTTCCAGGAAACTCTTGAACTAATAGAAGATGTTGGCTTTGATGATGGTTACAGTTTTATCTATAGCAAACGACCAGGCACACCTGCATCCTTCGAGACAGATAATGTATCACATGCTGAAAAAACCACTAGACTTAACAAAGTACAAAAACTTCTTAAAAATAATTCTGAAAGATACTTATCTAACTTGATTGGATCAAGTCAAGAGATTCTAGTAGAGGGTATCTCTAAATCAAATCAAAACTTCGTATTTGGTAGAACTAAGACAAATAAGCTTGTCAATGTTAAAGCCAGTAAGAATTTGATTGGCCAGTTTATAGACGTTTATATTCAAAATGCAAATAGAACTTCCCTGGATGGCATTCAATAATATATGAAGTCAAATCATAAAACTATAGACCAGCATATCAAACTTGAGCCAGTTGATAACGAGAGATTAGTCAGACTATGTGGACTTCTTGATAAAAACATTAGACAAATCGAAACATTCTTTGAAGTTGAAATATCTAATCGTGGCAATGCATTCAAAATTTCAGGTGAGAACAAAAGAGTGGCTGACACTTCAAATTTCATAGAGAAAATATATTCACTTTCTGAGAATGAGGAGATAACTCCTAAACAACTTCACTTATATCTAAATAATTCAGCTGAGTTTTTGTCTGATGATGATAGAACTCAAACATTAATAAAATTAAAAAAAGTTATCATTAAGCCCAAATCACATAATCAGAAAATGTTTATAGATACTATCAACAGTAATACTATAACATTTGGTATTGGTGCAGCAGGAACAGGTAAAACGTTTCTAGCAGTATCGTGTGCTGTAAATGCACTTGAAAAAGGATTAGTGAAAAAGATTGTTCTGGTGAGACCAGCTATTGAGGCAGGGGAGAAGCTTGGTTTTCTGCCTGGGGACTTGGCTGAAAAAATTGATCCATACCTTCAGCCGCTCTATGATTCACTGTACGAGTGTCTAGGATTTGATAACGTAAATAAGCTTCAGGAAAAAAATGTTATCGAGATAGCACCGCTGGCATATATGCGCGGACGAACACTCAACGATGCATTTATAATCCTTGACGAGGCACAAAATACTACAATCTCTCAGATGCAAATGTTTCTAACACGTATAGGCTATGGTTCAACTACTGTAGTCACCGGAGATGTCAGTCAAATAGACTTGCCTAAAGATTCACATTCAGGACTTAAAGATTGTCTAGAGTTTATATTGGATATAAAAGGGATTGATGCTGTAGAATTCGGACCTAGGGACGTTATGAGGCACAAGATTGTATCCTCTATTGTTAGTGAGTATGAGAAAAGAAAAAAAAATAAAGATTAATTATATTAGGTATATAAAAAGACATTACGTACCATCAACAAATAATCTAAGAATGTGGATTAATTCTAGCAAGGTAAAAGGCTTAATAACTCAGGTAAATCTTATTTTTGTTGGTTCACAAAGAATGAGAACGATAAACATGAAATATCTGAAAAAGGATAAACCAACGAATGTCCTTGCTTTCTCTCATTATCAAGCTGATACAATATTAGGCGAAATTATCTTATGTCCTGAAATAATTAATCATGAAGCTAGAAAGTATAAGTTTGATTTAAACTTAAGATGGGCACACATGATCGTACATTCCATGTTACACCTACAAGGTTATAAACATGAAACGAAATATCAGCAGACGAATATGGAAAAACTTGAGATTAAATTATTATCCAGTATGAACTTTGAGAATCCTTATGTCAGAAATTAAAGATAATTGGCTTGATAAGATAAAAGATTTATTAGGAGATGCACCAAAAGATAAAAAGGAGATTATTACCCTTCTTGATACTGCTGCAAAGAATGACTTGATTAGTCAGGATAGTTATCAAATGATCCTCGGTGTATTTAGTGTGTCTGATATTCCTGTCCGTGAAATTATGATTCCTCGTCCACACATGATTACTTTAGATGTCAATGAAGAGCTGAATGCAGTAGTAACAAAGGTAATTAATTCTGGTCATTCTCGCTTTCCAGTAATAAACAATAAGCCAGATGAAATACTAGGTATTCTTCATGCGAAAGACCTTTTGAAGAATCAGATAAATACCTCTGATGAGTTTGACTTACACGACTTCATAAGGCCAGCAAAATTCATTCCTGAAAGTAAAAGACTAAATATACTTCTAAATGAGTTCAAAGCTAGCAGAAATCATATTGCTATTGTGATTGATGAACACAGTAACGTATCGGGTTTAGTGACCCTTGAAGATCTTATTGAAGAGATTATCGGAGAAATTGATGATGAACACGACACATCCAATAAAGAGCTCATAATCCAACAATCAAATAACAAGTATATTATTGATGCGCTCCTAACACTTGATGATTTCAATAAAAGATTCAATTCTTCCTTAATAGACGACGATGTTGAAACATTAGGAGGTTTTCTCATAAACAAGTTTGAGAAAGTTCCAAAAAAACAAGAGTCTTTTGAAAATGGCAACTTTTTATTTACAGTGTTGTCTGTTGATTCAAAAAAGATAAATCGTATTCAACTCATCATAAGAAAAGAATAAATAACTTGAAACTTACCCTCATCTTTATATCGGCTTTCTTGTATGTTTCTTCCTTCTCTCCCTACGACTACAAGTTCACTATTTTTATTTCACTGATTGTCTTGTTTAAGGTGCTTGATAATTCTGGAACTAGAAGTCGAGTGATGTTGATACTTTTCTTTTCAATCCTAGTCCATCTGTTAGGCGTCTGGTGGATAAGTGAATCTCTAATCACATACGGATCACTCCACTATGCAATAAGTTACATTCTTACATTTATATTAATTGTGATAATAAGTCTACCATATGTAATTGTCGGCTTCATGTATGAACCTATTAAGCATAGCAACTTGATAAATATATGTTATATGGCCTCACTATTTGTAATTGCTGAACTCATCAAATCATTTTTATTTGGTGGATTTTCATGGTTGTTACTTGGTCAAAGTCAAAACCAGACAATATTTGACATTGTTTATCCAATCTTCGGAAGCTCTGCTGTCAGCTTTATAGTTGTCTTTCTTTCAGGGATATTTTATAGGACCATCGCTGAAAAAAACAAAGATTATAGTATTGGCTATATAGGATTAATTGTATTATATCTTATTCCTTATAGTACTCAGAACAACTATGACCACAATGACGCATTATCTTACACAATATATCAACCTAATCTTTACCCTGATGTGTCATATAATGAAAAAGAATACTCTAGAATAACTGAAAAATATCTTGGTGTTCTAAGAGATAATAAGTCTAGTGATATAATAATATTTCCTGAAACAATCTTGCCTATTCCTTTGAACGTTAATATACCATTCTTCAAGTCATTACAATCATCAACAAGTAATAACAATATTTTGATAACCGGTCTTTTTACAAAAAATAACAACAAATTTTATAATAGTATGATCTTTTTCTCGGATGAAATTAATATTTACAATAAGAGGAAGCTCGTACCTTTTGGCGAATATACACCATGGTATGATTCACTTTTTGAATTATCCAAAATTATGGATATTCCTCTGTCAAATCTCAGTCACGGAGAGAAATACAATAACATTCATTTAGCTAACGTAGACATCATACCAATGATATGTTTTGAAAGTACGTTCCCTAGACTGATAGAATCAAGCTCTGATAATGAGATAATTGTAAATATTAGTAATGATGGATGGTTTGGGCGATCATTAGCAGCACATCAGCATCTTCAGATTACACAGATTAGGGCTTTAGAATTTAATAGATTCATACTTAGAGCAACCAACACCGGAATAAGCGCTGTAATTAGCAATGATGGTCAGATACTGGATTATATTGAAAATGATGTCGAGGGTACTATGAAAGGAAAAATACCAATAAAAATGAGCAGATCTTTGTACTCTGAATATGGTGATATTTGGATTTTGATGTTAATATTTTTCTCATTACTCGCCAAAAGTTTGAGCAAAGCAAGAAATGATGAATAAAGATTATTGCCCAAAAGATATTGAAAGTGTGGCTCAAAAGAGATGGTACAGCTACCAAAAAACAAAAAATAAATTATCAAATACTGATAATAAATACTATGTACTAAGCATGTTCCCTTATCCTAGTGGGAAACTTCATATTGGCCATGTTAGAAACTACACGATAGGCGATGTCATAACGCGGTCCAACATGATGATTGGGAAAAATGTCTTTCAACCGATGGGCTGGGATGCATTTGGTCTTCCGGCAGAGAATGCTGCTATTCATAATAAAGTTCATCCTGAGGAATGGACAAAGGAAAATATCTCACATATGAAATCTCAGCTTAAAAATATCGGGATACTCTATGATTGGGAAAACGAACTCTCAACTGCAGACCCCGAGTATTTTAAATGGGAGCAATGGTTTTTCTTAAAACTACTTAAAAAAGGACTTGTTTATAGAAAGTTGTCAGAGGTTAACTGGGATCCCGTGGATAAAACAGTACTTGCCAATGAGCAGGTGATTAATGGGAAAGGCTGGAGATCCGGTGCGCAAGTTGAACGCAAAAAAATTCCACAGTGGTTTCTAAAAATTACAGATTATGCAGATGAACTACTAGAGGATATTGATAAATTGGAGGACTGGCCAGAATCTGTGAAAATGATGCAGAGGAACTGGATAGGAAGATCTAAGGGGCTAAATATTAAGTTTAAATCTGATAGTAGTGAAGATATTTTTACAGCATTCACAACCAGACCTGACACACTATTTGGTGTAACATATATTGCAATCAACATTAATCATGAACTAGCTCTTGAGCTCGCAAAAAAAGACGAAAATATAAAAGGATTTATATCCAAGTATCATAAATTAAAATTATCTGAGGAATCATCTGCTAAGTTAGATAAAGATGGAATCTTTACTGGTAAATACTGTTTGCATCCTCTCAATAATAAGAAAATTCCCATATGGATAGCAAACTATGTTCTTGATAATTATGGCACGGGAGTAGTGATGGGTGTTCCAGCCCATGATACCCGAGACTATGAGTTTGCTAAAATGTTCGACATAGCCATTATTCAGGTTATTGATAATCAAATACGATCTACTAATCTGCCATATCTTGAAAGTGGAGTGTTAATCAATTCCTCTGAATTTAATAATCTTGACTCTGATACCGCAAAAAAACAAATTTCAAAATACTGTAATGATAAAAATATAGGTGAGGAGGTAACTACATACAGGTTAAGAGATTGGGGAATTTCGAGACAAAGATATTGGGGAAGCCCAATTCCAGTGTTTTATCTTGAAGATGGAACAGTTCATCCAATTCCGGAAGATGACTTGCCTGTAAAATTACCCAAGAATGTAGACCTTGAGGGTGAGGGTAATCCTTTAGACAGAAATGATGATTGGAAAAATATTACCTGCCCATACACAGGACAAAAAGCGATCAGAGAGACTGATACTTTTGACACTTTTTTTGAGTCATCCTGGTATTACTTAAGATTTCTAGATCCAACCAATAAAAAGCAAATCTTCAAGTCAGAATATAAGTCTTGGCTACCAGTAGATCAATACATTGGAGGGATCGAGCATGCAATTCTTCACCTTTTATACGCTCGATTCTTTTGTAAACTTTTTAGAGATGAGGGTTTGATTGATAATGACGAACCATTTAAAGCATTACTCTCACAAGGCATGGTCTTGAAGGACGGATCTAAAATGTCAAAGTCAAAAGGTAATACAGTTGATCCTGATGAGATAATTAATAAGTACGGAGCTGATACCATAAGGCTATTCATTTTATTTGCAGCGCCACCTGATCAGAACCTTGAGTGGTCAGATTCAGCCATTGAGGGAGGTTTTAAATTTCTGAAACGACTGTGGAAGTTGTCTTATTTTATAAACAACTCATATATTAATAATACAGACAAATCAAATGAGTTATTAATAAAACACAATAAAACAGTTGATAAAGTTACAGTAGATATTTTTGAAAGACAGTCCTACAACACTGCTGTTGCAGCAATAATGGAATTCTTCAATAGTTTGTCTAAGTCTGTTGATGAGCAGTCTGTCTCATCTGAGTATGCAAAAAAATGTATAAATACCATTTCTAAACTTTTATATCCAATTACTCCACATATCTGTTTTGCAATTCTATCTAACAATGAAGGTAGAGAGGTTATAGATCCCACATGGCCAGAAAAAATTGATGGTGTTGAGAGTAACCAAGAAATCGAAATAATAATACAAATTAATGGTAAACTTAGAAGCAGAATAAATATTCAATCTGGACTTAGTGAAGAGGATATTATGACAGCAGCAGCAAACGATGAAAAGACAAAGGAATATCTTGCTCAGGGAAACATAGTAAAAAAAATCTATGTTCCAAAAAAATTAGTTAATTTCGTAGTTAAATGAAATTTATATACCCATATATCGTTACATTCATTATTATCACATCCCTATCATCTTGTGGTTATCAACTTCGAGGATCAGCGAATGGCCAGGAATTTGAAAACATAACAGTTATCTCAAGTCATTCTGACTCGATAGTACGGACTTTGCAACAAAGCTTTAAGGTAGTTTCGAACTATGATGAGAGCAAACCTGCATTGCATCCAGTGATAAAGATAGTCCGCGTTTCCAGCAAGACACGTCAACTCTCCGTAAATTCATCGGGAAGAGCAGATGAATATGAAATTAGAAAGTCACTTGAATATGAGTTCATATTACCAAATATGACTAGAATTACTGACACTCTCCACGCTACTGGTTCTTATGATTTCAATGAAGCACAGATGCATGGCACTAAAGAGAAAGAAAGTATTACAAACAAAGCAATCGATAGAACTCTAATCAGAAAATTATTAATTAAATTGAGATCGGCAATTAATAAGATGTCTAAAAGTCAATAATTGGGCCATAAGGTTCCTCTCGAGTTTTATCATGAATATGCATTCTATATTTAACAAAATCTCTCATATTCTTGAAACTAAAAAAAGGATTACCTTCAATTTCCTCACTCAATGTTGAGCTTCTTTTAACAGAGTAATTATGCCCTGGCATTATCACAGTTTCAGAGTGTAGGTTATTTTTAAGTCTTTTAAGGGAACTGTACATTTTTTCGGGATCACCACCATGTAAATCACATCTTCCACATCCGAAGACAAATAGCGTGTCACCTGCGATAAGTTTTTTATCAAATGAATAACAACACGAACCAGGAGTATGACCTGGGGTATGTATTGATTTTATAGAAGATTCACCTAGGTCTAAGCTATCATATGAGTCGGTGATTATGAGATTGTCATAGGCTTTTTTCCAAAAATCAGCTTCTAATTTATTAATATAGATTGGTATATCATAACACTCAAGCAAACTGTCTATTGAGTTGACATGATCATGATGGCTATGAGTAAGAAGAATTTTCTTCAGCTTTAATTCATTTGAGTTTATAAATTCATAAACTTCTTTTAGATCCCAAGCAGGATCTACTATAGCAGCATCTTTAGTAGAATTATCCCATATCAAATAGACAATGTTTAACATTGGTCCAACGTCAAATGTTTTAACTCTTAAATCATATTTATCTTGCATACTTTTATAGTATAATATACTTTTATGTTGTATCCATGACTGAAATAGTTTTAAAACCAGAATTACTCAAAAATTTACAAAAAGTACTTGTAGAATATGAGCCAAAAAACGAAGATCCTATACTTGCATCTCAATATTTGTCTGCAGTCGTAGGGTCAATCATAGCAACTGCAGAGATTCCTAAAAAAGATAGAGATGATATTTTGGATCAACTCATAGATTTTACCAAGTATGTATATGAACAACAGACAGGGTCGAATGAATATGAGAACAAAGATAATGCATCGAAAACAGAAGATTCATATGGTGTTTGGAAACCAGAGTAATTTCAACAACGCAAAATCTCTCGTATAACTCGTGGCCCCTTGTAAACTAGTCCTGTGTAAAGTTGTATTAAATTTGCCCCCATACTGAGTTTTTCATGAGCAGACTCCCAGGAATCCACTCCACCCACACCTATGATCGTTCTGTCTGAACCTATATTCCTAGCAACTTCCCTCAAAACATCATTTGATTTATTCAATAGAGGCTTACCACTTAATCCTCCCTGAATGTCTCTATACTTTTCATTAACTCTAGATTTATCTATTGTCGTATTCGTACATATAATTCCATCAATATCGTATTCCCTCACAAGCTGCACTAAATCAAATATTGCTTCAGTGGAAATATCTGGAGCAATCTTTACTACCAAAGGCGTATGTTTTTTATAAACTTTTTTTAAATTATCATGAAGATTTTTTATAGAATAGAGGAACTCACTTATATTTTCACCTTTTTGTAAATCTCTAAGTCCTTTCGTGTTTGGAGAAGATATGTTTAAGGTAATGTAATCTGCAATAGAGTATGCTTTTCTTAGACAATATTCATAATCTCTGTAGGCATCTTGTATGTCAGTGGATGCGTTTTTACCAATGTTTACTCCTATAGGGATATTTCTATTAAATTTTTTTATACGTTCTAAGCCATAATCTATCCCTTTATTATTAAAACCAAGATGATTAATTATTGCTTCATCTTCTGTAAGCCTAAAAACTCTTGGTTTTGGATTACCAGATTGTGCTTTTGGCGTTAGAGTTCCAACTTCTACAAAGCCAAAACCTACATTTGATATAAAATTGAGATATTCTGCATTTTTATCAAATCCTGCTGCAAGCCCGACTGGGTTATCAAATGTGATATTGAATTGTTTTGTGCTCTTTTTAACTAATCTCTGATGAAGTAGCTTCTTACCAAGATAAGACCTGTAAATAATCTCCAATATAGATAGAGATATATCATGGATTTTTTCTGGGTCTATTTTAAATGCAATCTGTTTATAAAGCTGGAATAGTAGTCTGTTCAAAATCTCATCTCAAAGATAACAAGAATCATTATCATCTTTGATATCATAGCAGAAATTATTTGACATATATAATGGATAAATTTAGAATCATTCTAAATAATATTTTTGGAGAAAAATAATGAGTTTAAAAGGTTCAAAAACAGAACAAAACCTCAAAGATGCATTTGCTGGAGAGTCTCAAGCAAACAGAAGATATCTTTACTTTGCTGCGAAAGCTGATGTTGAGGGTCAGAACGACATTGCTACTGTATTTCGTTCTACCGCTGAAGGTGAGACAGGACATGCGCATGGTCATCTAGAATATCTTGAGAAAGAGTGTGGTGACCCAGCTACTGGAGAGCCTATCGGGGACAGTGTTTCAAATCTTAAAGCTGCGATTGCTGGAGAAACACATGAATATACAGACATGTACCCAGGTATGGCAAAAACAGCAAGAGATGAAGGTCATGATGAAATTGCTGATTGGTTTGAAACTCTAGCTAAAGCAGAGAGATCTCATGCTAATCGTTTTACAAAAGCATTAGAATCTATCTCATAATTAAATACAACTTTACTAGTGGGTATTATTACCCACTAGATAAAAACCAAAAGGAAATATGGAAAATATTAAAACAAAGCCCAACATGGAAGGCGGGCTCCAAAAACCAACTCGGCATATCATAGATTGGAAGAATCCTGATTTTTTGAATGAGGAGAAGTATGAGGAGGAATTAAGACGCGTAGCTGATGCATGTCATGGTTGCAGAAGATGTGTGAGTTTATGTAACTCCTTCCCGACGTTATTCGATCTAATTGATGAGTCTGAAACCTTTGAGGTTGATGGCGTATCCTACAGAGAATTTGATTCAGTCGTAGATCATTGCTATCTCTGCGACCTGTGTTTCATGACGAAATGTCCATATGTACCTCCACATGAATGGGAAATTGATTTTCCTCATCTTATGCTTAGAGGTAAAGCGATTAAGAATGCTAATAAAAAAGTTTCTCTGAGAGACAAAATGCTTGCATCTACTGATATGCTTGGTAAATTTTTCTCTAAGTTTCTAATTTCGACTGTAGTAAACTTCTTTAATCAAATTAAACTATTTAGAAGAATTTTAGAAAATTTTGGAATTCATAGAAACGCGAAACTTCCAAAATTTGTTTCTAAGACGGCAAAGCAACTAAAACTGACTAATAGCGTTAAGAATTCAAAATATAAAGTTGCTATTTTCACTACGTGTTATCACAACTACAATGAACCAGGAGTTATCAAAGATTTTTATGATGTACTGAAATTCAACGATGTCTCAGTAGAGATAGTAGAGGATGATAACTGTTGTGGTATGCCCAAACTTGAATTAGGTAATATTGAGGAAGTTGGTAACATGATGGAGAGAAATTTACCGAAATTCAAAAATTTCACAGATAAAGGTTATTTCATAATTGCGCCAATTCCATCTTGTGTATTGATGTACAAACAAGAGCTACCACTGCTTTTCCCTGATAATAATGATCTCATAAAAGTTTCTCAATCATTTAAAGATCCATTTGAATTTCTGAATATGATGAACGATGATGATGCTTTGAGTAAAGATTTTAAAAATAAACTAGGCGATGTTTCCTATCAGGTAGCATGTCATCAAAGGGTTCAAAATTTTGGCATGTTAACCAAGAAAATTCTTGAACTAGTACCTGGAACTAAAGTCAATGCTATTGAAAGGTGCTCTGGTCACGACGGAACATATGGCGTCAAGACTGAGACTCATGAAATTTCCATCAAAATAGCTAAACCAATCACCAAGGCTTTTACTGAGTCCGGATTTGATAGTTTTACAAGTGACTGTTCATTAGCGGCTCATCATATTGAAAATACACTCGGTAATATTCAAGAACCTGAGCATCCTATTAGTTTAATTAAAAAGGCATATGGAATAAGATCATGAAATTAGAAGCAAAAGACTTACTAACTTTAGAAGAATATGATTCTCAAAGGGATGTCATTAAGAAAGATGTAATAAGCCATAAAAAGAATAGAACCATAAGCGTTGGTGAAAACATTGTGCTTATTTTCGAAGATTACAACACTATCAAATATCAAGTTCAAGAAATGTTGAGAATTGAGAAGATTTTTAAACAAGCTGAAATTCAAGAAGAAATCGATGCATACAACCCTCTCATACCGGATGGCACGAATCTTAAAGCAACAATGCTTATAATGTATCCCGAGGTCGAAGTCAGAAAAAAAATGTTGTTCAAACTTCATGGCATTGAAAATAGTATTTGGATATCTGTAGGCGGTAATAAAATTACTGCTTATGCTGACGAAGATCTCGATAGAAGCACAGATGATAAGACATCTGCAGTTCATTTTCTGCGCTTCCAATTTGACCAAAATGATATATCCAATTTCCTTTCAGGATCTGAAGTTAAAATCGGCGTGACTCATGCTGAATACAACAAAGAAATTATTATTGACGGTCAATATAGGAAAAGTTTAGAAAACGATCTCGATTCGAAATGAGTTCTATTTGTTTTTTGCTTTAATAAGAACCTCGGTGCTTTCTATTTGAAGGTTCTGTGGGATTTCAGGAAGTTCAGCAAATACGACTTTATCATTGTCAATATCTGTTAGTGTGCTCATCGTAGTATTATAAAGGTGATGGTGAGCATTCAAATTAGTATCATAGAATTTAAGTTCATTATCAATAGTAATAGTTTTTAACATTTGTTTCTCCTCGAGCAGAGACAATGTGTTGTAGATAGTTGCCATTGATATATTCAATTTCTTTTTATCTGCCATAGAGATCAAGTCATTAGCTGTAAAGTGTTGCTGTTTAGAAAATATGATTTGTGCTAAATCAACCCTTTGTTTAGTAGGGGTTACGTTTAAATCTCTATATATTTTCTCGTATTTAAGTTCCATGGTTGTATTATAGTCTAATATTTAGGAAATCTTAAATACTATTTATAAGTTTTTTCTAATATTATATGAATGGCCGAAGAGTCATAATCAGATAGATGAGCTTTTTCTGCTTCGTCCATCGCTTTCTTCACTTCATTTAACCCTTTCAAATTTATCCCTAGAGCCTTTGTTAGATTTTTTGCGATTTTCAAGTCTTTATTATGGAGAGACAGCTTAAACCCTGGCTTATAATCAGAGTTTATCATTCTATTGCCATGGATTTCTAAAATCTTACTATTTGCGTATCCAGCTAATAAAGCATTCCTAATAACTTTTGGATCAATTTTTGATTTTTTTGCTATTACAATAATTTCACTTATCGAGCGAATACTCTGAGCTACCACAATTTGATTACACGCTTTACATATTTGCCCCGATCCACTTTTTCCGATGTATGTTATTTTTTTACCAAGTATAGACAAAATATGTTTGATCTTCTCGTATGCTTTTTTATTCCCACCTACCATTATTGATAACTCACCAGATATGGCACCTGCTTCACCGCCTGATACTGGGGCATCAACTAAGAAAGAATTTTTTCTCATGAGCTTGTTATTTATTTTCTTGGTAGCTATAGGAGATATTGTACTCATATCGATTACTATTGAACCTTCTTTCATATTGCTGATTAGTCCTTCTTTGCCAGTGACAACACTCTCTACATCATCTGTATTAGGCAGATTAGTAATGAAGATGCTTGAATACATAGGTAGATCTTTGATATTTGGAACAAACTCCCCGCCAATTTTCGATATTTCATTGATTATTCTTTTTTTTCGAGCAAAGAAAAAAACTTTTATTTTTTTATTAATAAGGTTTATCACCATAGGCTTCCCCATAATACCTAGACCAACAAAAGCAACTATATTTTTTTTGACTCTATTCACACGTGATATATAGTATAATTCAGTTAATGATATTTGATTATACAAAATTTAAAAAATTTCCGCTTACCAGGGATATTAGCTTTTTCTTGATACATGGCAACCCGCGTAATATTAGCAATGAGATAGAGCATGATATAATAGTATTTCAAAAAAAACTCGGCTATCAAGTAGCAAAATATATTGTTGATGATGACTCTCAGACACAAAGCATCATAAATAATATTAATGAACAATCACTCTTTGAAGAAAAGAAAATTTTTACTCTCAATATTGTGTCCAAAACTATTCCAAATGGTCTGAAGAAATTCTTACTTACATGGAGTTCTTATCGTGGCGAAAATAAAATAATTATTAAATTAGATAGACAAATATCTGCTTTTAAAAAATCGACTTTTTACAAAAACTTTAGTCAATCCGAATGTATTATAGAGATATATGAATTAAAAGATAAAGTTTTAGAACAATGGGTATACAACAAATGTAATATGAATAATGTAAGTCCTACTGATCCTACTATAAATAAACTTATAGACTCAAATATGAATAATAGTCTAGCACTATCACAGAATATTTATTTAAGAAGTCTCATGAATGACGGTGACAGTGAACAAATATCACAAAATTCTAAATATACAGAGTATGATTTAGTGGATATGTTTTTAAACAAGAACAACAAGGGATTTATGGCTGTAAGCAATTACCTTAGAAGCATAGATATGTCTTTGACTTACATATTATACATTCTAAACACTGAGCTTGAAAAACTCTACTTCTTGAGTAAGCCGATTGAACCGTCTCCTTACATACCTACTTTTCTTAAAACGAAATATGCAAGGGCATGTAAGAATTATACTATAGATAATCTATTACACGTATTGAAAAACATGAGTAGACTGGACATAGATTGTAAATATAATTCTAAAAGGTCAAATCCATGGACAAGCCTTAACTCTCTATTTTCCAGTATAATGATTGATATATAGGATAAAATGGATAAGAAGGCTATAAAAAATTACGTTAAAAAAATTTGTATCTCATCTTATGAGGCATCAAAAGTTGCAAGAACACTAAGTAATGCTCAAAGAAATAAAATTTTGAGTAGCATAATTGCTGCTTTAAAGGAAAACAAAGATACTATTTTTAAGAAGAATGCTTTAGATATTAAATCTGCGATAAACAATAAAATGTCAGAAGCATTGATAGATCGATTGTTAATCAATGATAAAAGAGTCTCACAAATGATTGACGGTCTGAAGAAAATTAAATCAATACCAGATTCGCTTTTTAAAAGAATGAATAAGGCTATTCAACCATCTGGAATCACTGTGGAACAAATGAGGGTTCCATTAGGTGTAATTGGTATGATTTATGAATCAAGACCAAATGTCACTATTGATGCTGCAGGACTTTCAATAAAATCAGGAAATTGTATCGTGTTAAGAGGTGGAAGTGAGGCAATTAATTCTAATTTAATACTCTCAGCTATTATTAAAAAAAGTCTGAGTGACTGCAGCCTTCCTGAGGAGATGGTACAGATTATCAAAACAAAGGACAGGTTGGCTGTGACTGAGCTATTGAAGCAAGATGAGTATATTGATGTTATTATTCCGAGAGGGGGCAAGGGCTTAATTCAAAAAATATCTAGCGAATCAAAGATACCTGTAATTAAACATCTTGATGGAAATTGTCATGTTTATATTGATAAGCATGCTGATTTCGAAACAGCTATGAAATGTACAATAAACTCAAAAACGCAGAGATATGGTGTTTGTAATGCTGCTGAGTCATTATTAATACACACAAGTTTTCCCAAATCCTACATTATAAAAATTCTGTTGGAGCTTGATCGACATAAAGTTGAAATACGAGGGTGTAAAAACATTAAGTCAATTTATAAAACGGTGAGTCTAGCTCGTGATTCAGACTGGTATGAAGAGTATTTAAGGCCGATTATTTCTGTAAAACTTGTAAAAAATATTGATGAAGCTATAAAACACATCGAGAAATATGGAAGCAAACACACTGATTCTATAATTTCTAAAAATAAAGTTGCTCAAGATAAGTTTTTGAGAGAGGTAGATTCAAGTTCAGTTATGGTAAATACATCAACTAGATTTGCTGATGGTTTCGAGTATGGCCTTGGTGCTGAGATAGGAATAAGTACAGACAAAATTCATGCGCGAGGACCTGTAGGCTTAGATGGACTGACAAATTTAAAATATGTTGTCACTAGCAAAGGAGTAATCAGAAATTAAACAAAATAGTATAGGTTTATTTTTTGGATCATTTGATCCTGTGCATGTGGCTCATATCGAAATTCCTGTAAAAATAAAAGATAAATATCTTCTGGATAGAATAATATATATTCCTACTGGAAAATCACCCACTAATAGACAATTTATAGCAAGCCACTTGGATAGAATTACCATGCTACAGAATGCAACTAAGGAGTATGAATTTCTTACTGTTAGTGATTATGAAATATCTTCTAATGATGTATCATTTTCGATTAACACAATAAATCACTTCAAGCAGAAATATGGTAACAGTCTAATTCGACTTATCATGGGTGAGGATAATTTTGTTAATTTTCCAAAATGGCATAGCTATAGGGACATTTTATCTATTTCCAATATTATTGTTCTGAGTAGAGATAATTTATGTAAGTATGATAAAATAGGAACATTAAATAGTTTCATAGAGGAAGATATCAATTTATTTAATAAAACGAAATCTGAAAAAATACATTTTTCATATAGTTTTAAATCCAATCTTTCTGCAACTATACTTAGAGATTCTATACATCAAAATAAATCTATTAAAGATTATGTTTCTCAAGAAAATTATGAATACATCCAAAAAAATGGACTTTATAAATGATTTTGTATAAGGAGATAAATCTTCTTTTAGAAGAATTTAAGGCAGAAGATATTGTTTTACTGGACGTTAAAAACAAATCCTCTGTGACAGACACAATGATCATTGCCTCTGGAAGATCAACACGTCATGTGAAATCAATATCAGACAATATCATCAAAAAATTAAAAAAAGTAAAAATCAAACCTATTGGTATCGAGGGCTATTCAAAATCAGAATGGGTACTGATTGATTTTGGGGACGTCCTTGTTCATGTTATGCATCCAGATGCAAGAGAATTTTATTCTCTTGAAAAATTATGGGATGAAAGCCTGACTAATGAACAAATGATATAACATGAAAAATATAATTAGAGTATTTACAAATATAATTCTAATATTTTTTCTACTACTTTCATTGGTCATTTCTTATACCGAGAACACATCTACGCTTGATACAAAAATTAATCAAATTCTAAAAGCAGAGCTGAGTGATAACTTTGATGTACATACAAGCATTGAATCTATAAATTTAAAATGGGTTGGTCTATCTCCGAGAGTTTATATAAAAAAATTGGTAATGAGAGATGAAGGCGACAAACTGATATTAGATATTCCGAATTCTGAACTTCATATAAATATATATCAGACATTGCTTAGACAGAGTCTGTCAATCGAAAAAATTATAATCAGTGATACAAAACTAAATTTGATTCATGAAAATAAGGACATTTTCTTCAACAAGAAAAGTTTAACTAAAAGAGTTGATATAAGTAACAAAAAGCTTATTCCTGAAATCATTCTTAATAACACAAAAATTAGACTTACAGATGTGGAGAGCAACAAATCACTTTACATAAAGGCACATAGCTTGATTGCAAGCTACAGCAATAACTTAGTGAGAATCAATTCGAAGTTTTTGCACAAATCTAGTACTGATCCTATTACTCTTATATATCAGGGCGAGCTGCTAAATGAAGATATTAAAAGTAAAATTTTTATTAGTGGTAATATGATAAAAATCCCATATTTATTATTACCAGAACAGATTCGAGGTCTTCAATCTAATAAGATGTCATTGAGAGTATGGGTGTCTATGATTAATAAAAAAATTATTAGAGCGTCAGGGAATATAGCTGCTGATAAGCTGTCGATAAATCTTGGAAAATCTAAATTCAATGTCAAAAACATAAACAGCGATCTGCTCTACCTTGATAACAATAATTTTGAGTCACTTAGCTTGATGAGGATGAATTATACTGTAGATAATAGAAAAGTTACTAATAACAAAATAGTAATCAATAAAGATACAGATAAAAGCATAAAAATTTATATTAAAAAAAGCGATAGTAAATCCCTAGAGGAGATTAT
>MDSZ01049703.1_pt1 | contig 48497 bp, 52 predicted proteins | sample 811201 | NCBI WGS metagenome assembly MDSZ01 (sample SAMN05326647, study PRJNA326480) | marine metagenome | isolation source: seawater | place: Indian Ocean: North | collected 2010 | reverse complement strand
CCTATTTTGCTCTTTATGAATGTGCGCCGCGGTGATGTGGTCGTTGATGATGCAAATGCTGCTAATCAATCTAGTGCAGAGGCATAAGCGATTATGGTTGATGTTACACCGCTTATTAAGCAAGGTTCGCAGATTATCCAAGGCTATGGTGATGGTGGTTTTCGCGTGAGCCAAGTGGCTTATGAGGGTGCGGTGATTGTCACGGCGGAAGAGACTATAGCGTGGAGTCCTGCTCATACAAATCTGAAAGAGATGCAGGAAAGTGACTTCGCGCCCTTGATTGAGCGCGCGCAAGATATTGATGTTGTACTTTTGGGGTGTGGTGAGAAAATAGCTTTTATGCCTGCACCTTTAAAGCAAGAGCTTCGCGCACATGGCCTTGTGATTGAAGTGATGGATAGCGGTGCAGCGTGCAGAACTTATAATGTCTTAATGGCTGAAGGGCGCAGGGTCGCTGCGGCTCTTTTACCGTTTTAGTTTTGAAGCAGGATATCTCTATATAATAGGGGCAATAGGCGTGATGTTTGAGAGAGAAAGCTCAGGTGTTTCCTTTGCTTCTGCTTCTGCTGCTTCAAAAAGCTCTTGGGCTTGTTTTAGGCGCTGAGAAAAACGCTCTTTCGTTTTCGTGTTTTTTAAAGCTTCGTATATGTCTTCACACATATAATATTGCCCTTTATAAAATTCTAGGCTTAGGGCGTTTTTAAGGGCTGTGAGGTCTGTGTTGTCCGATGCTGTATCTAGTAGCTGTATGAGGCGTTTATTCCTGCCATAAGCGACAGCTTTTTCATTAGGTATTGTTCTGAATATTGAGGATGTAAAGCCGTCTTTGTTTTCTTCGAGTTTATATGGCTCGCAAATGATCTCATGTCTACGCTTTGTTAGCGTAAACCCTGCTTTATATGCGGCTTTGTGTAATTGAGTTAAAGCATCGCTTAACGTACAGCTATCCGCGATAGGGGAGGCAGATTTATCTGATATGTGTTGTGCCATTACGCATGCCTTTGTTTGTTGGGCGCGGACAGTAACAATATTTTTTAAATATGTCAATTTGTGGTTTTGAGGCTGAGCGTGGCTTTAACTCTTCTTTAAAGGCTTTTCTATATGATGGCCGCAAGGAGTGTAGCTTTATATGGCCAAGCGCGATTTAAACGAGATTATAGATATATTGTCCAAAGGGACTAGTCCCGCGCGGGTAAAGGCTTTGCCAGCAATGGAACCGCCTGAATGGTGGCCGGCAGAGCTGCTTGCGCCAGTGATGATTGACGTGCCAGCTGCTGGTGAGCGCACAGTGATGTTTCGTGATGAGAATAATCGTGTGACTTTACTCTTTCATGATCCTAGTGCGCCGAGTGGCTATAGCGCGATGAGTGCTTCTGATTGGCAAAAGCTATATCATGAAAAGACTGACCCGCTGAGAGGGCAGGCGGATCGTTCTCAATTTATTGGTGAATATGGTGATAAGGGTAATGCGCGTGTATTTGCGGCGAAAGACGTAAGTGCGGCGTTGTTAGGTGAGGCTGGTGTAAGCTTGAAAGCACGTGAGAAGCCAAGAGTTAAGGCTGAGTTCGAGCAAAAAGCTGTGAAGCCTCCTGTTGTTGTTGAGAGGGAAGAGCCTGCTCACAAAGCGCAGGCTAGCGTTGAGCCACCACCAATTGATAAGCCTGCTGTAATTGAACAGGTAGCGGTTATCGGGAAGACGGATTTTTATGATTTTATTGATGGATATGAAGATGGAACTGCTCCTAAAGCCTTTGATAAGGAAGATTCCAAAACATTTAGAGAGTTACGCGGTGAAGTGCGCGCTTTGCGCAGTGCCCTTGAGCGTTTAGAGAGGTTTGAGGATAGGGGAGCGGATGAAACGCGCCTTAATGAAATGCGCAGCGAGATTAATGAGAAGTTTGAAACTTTTAAAAGCCATTTTGATGATTTAGATGAAACGCTTAAAAGTTCGGCGGCATCATATTTGAGCTTGATTATGGATGATAAGGGGCGCGATGCTGGTATTTATCTCAAGAGCTTAAGTGACGATTTTTCATCAGATAAAAATGTGAGAAATAGCGCGCCTAATCTGGATGCAAGCTGGAATAATTCTGCACATGTTGAGGGGGGTAGTGTGAGGAGGGGCGAAGCTAATGAAGCCTTACCTGCAAAGATCGTGCAGCCTCCTTCGAGTGAATTTTAAGCTATGAGCTAGAACTATAAGCGAGCATTTTCATTTTATATTAACATCTGTGATTTAACATATCCTCAAAGTGGGGGGGGTGGTTATGGCTCAAATTAAAATTAATCTCGAGTCTGATGATTTAGAAACAATAAAAAATAAAATAAGACAGGCTGATAATGATAATGTCAGCATATCCATTAATGATGGCAGTACAGAGACTATTGTTGATATAGACGCTCTAAGAAAAGGGCTTGAAGAGACCGGATATGACTTAGATAAGTATGTCGATACAGAACTTCCAAAACATTTTTCTTCAGAAAAACAGGATGCTACTCAAGATTTTAATGATCTTATGGGTGATGGAGGTGGGGATGCTTGGGCGAGTGATGATGTTGAATATGGTGATTTACCGTATGACATAGCTATGCGCGCTAAAGAGCTTATTGCTGAACTTAATGAAATGCTGGATGAAAATGGGTATCCTCATAATGTGTCAGAATTTTTATTTGAATATGAAAGTGTTGTCTCTGAACTTGGTGGTATGGAGGGGGAAGTTCGTGATGAGTGGTGGTTGGATCATATAGAAGCAAATATTGATTTGAAGGACTACACTATAGAGGCATTGCAAAATTTACCTGCCGGTGGATTTACTAATAATGTCAATTTAGAGTCATCATGGGATAGCACGTTGATTGCTAAGTTTTATAATCCTGAGAGTTTAGCTGGGTTGGAAGGGCATGTTGTTTCTAGCTTTTCCGCTGTAAATAATGCTCAGCCATCTGTTAGTCGAGATTTTGATGTCAGTCTTGATGCTAAAAATAATAGTGTTTATGAAGGGGCAAAGCCTTCATAGTTAGCTGTTTTGAGTGAGTATATTGTTTTGTGATAAAAAAAAGAGGCGCTCGGGTGAGGCCTCTTTTTATGTTTTATGTTCTTGAGAGGTTTTTAAGCTGCAAGCTTAAGTGGGCCTTTCGCGAAAAGCTCTGCTGCATATTCCCAGTTTACGAGATTATCAACAAAAGCTTCTAGATATTTAGGGCGCGCATTGCGGTAATCGATATAGTAGGAGTGTTCCCACACATCACAGCCTAGAATCGCTGTCTTGCCAGATGTAAGCGGGTTATCAGCATTTGCTGTTTTCATCACTTCAAGTTTGCCTTCTGAGTTCATGACAAGCCATGCCCATCCGGATCCGAACTGACCTACGCCAGCATTGATAAATTCGCTGCGGAAAGCATCGAAGCTGCCGAAGCTGTCATTGATTGCTGCTTCAAGCTCGCCAGGGATATTCCCGCCGCCATTTGGCTTCATCCAATTCCAGAAATGTTTGTGGTTCCAGTGCTGACCCGCATTGTTGAAGAGGGCTTGTTCGCCTTTTTTGTGGGCATTTACGACAACTTCTTCAAGTGTGTCGCCCATGTGGTCTAGGCCAGAGATAAGCTCGTTACCTTTTACGACATAAGCGTTATGGTGCTTATCGTGGTGAAATTCTAGTGTTTCTGCTGACATATATGGATCTAGCGCGTCATAGGCGTAAGGTAATTCTGGGAGATCAAAAGCTGACATTTTTCATTCCTATCTTTTATTTATAGTGCGTAGCCATATCTCGATTATCGATCAGGCGTAAATTAACTAGTAAGTTAAAGTGTTTGTGTTTGAATTCAAGGACTAAATTTGGTTAATAGAAGCGATGTTAGATGATATTTCTTATTGTGGGGCTTTTGTAAAAGAGCATGACCCTGATCGCTTTTTTTTGTCGATGTTGTGTGCGTCAGAGCATAGGCCGGCATTATGGGCTTTGTTCGCGTTTAATTATGAGATTGCAAAAACGCGCGATGTGGTTAGTGAGACGCAGCTAGGGCTTATTCGTTTGCAGTGGTGGCGTGATGCCCTTGAAGGGATTTATGAACGCGGTGAGGTTTTAGAGCACCAAGTATTAGAACCGCTCTCGCGTGCTATTAAGGCTTATGATTTACCAAAAGAGCTGTTTGATAAGCTGATTTATGCGCGTGAATTTGATTTGGAAGATGTTTTGCCTTCTAGCCTTGAGGGTGTTGTGCATTATGCAGATTACACACATTCGCCTTTAGTTGAGCTTGCTTTGATGATTTTAGGGGTGAGTAAAGATGCTGAGCCTTATCAAGAGGTGGCGATTAATTATGCTTTGGCTGGAATCTTGCGTTCTGTGCCGCATTTGGCTGCGCATAGGCGCTGTTTGTTGGCTGAGGATATCATGAAGGAAAAGGGGCAGAGTGTTAATCGCTTATATGAGTATAAGCGTGTTGAGGCTTTCCCTGACGTTGTTCGGGTGGTTGCGCAAATCTATAAGGCTGATATAAAGCCGTCTTCGCGTTATTTAAGAGCATCGCAGCGTATAGCTGATCTTTATATGAAGCAATTAGCTCAATGTGGTTATGATCCGTTTGATGCGCGGATGCAGATTCCTCCGGCCTTTAAAAGTTTGCGTGTCTGGCTAAGTTAGGTTCACTAGGCTATAGGTGCTAGAGACGCGCTGGATTTTGCATTTTAAAAACAGGCAAGCTATAATAATAGAGGTTAGGATTAAAAATTAAGGGTAGCAGATATGGTTGATTCATTAGGCAGTATTGGTGCGGCGCAGTCGCTGGTTTATCCACGCGATACGCAAGCACAAAATTTAACTTCGCCGAGTACTGTCCAAGCGGGTGCTCCTTCGGCTGCAAGTGCGCCACAAGTTGAGATTACAGATCAAATCGTTTCACAAGCGCAGGCTCAAGCTGAAGCTGAGCAGGCTAGTGCGACTTTATCGCAAGATCAGGATTTGACGCTGACACGCGGTACATTATTTGATGAAACATTATAGCGTTTAACAGCGCTATATAGAGATTAAGCGTGCATTTTTATATAGATGCGCGCTTTTTTGTGGCTTGAACTTGCTTACTCTGGAGTGTCTTTAGCTATGATTTCTTCTGTATGGTCGAAATGGCCGTGTTCTATGAAATGACGTGCTTGTCGCATGACTTTGGGAGCAAGCATCATTAAAGGGTGTGAGACTGGTAAGATAATATGATCGCTCATACCTTCAATTTTTGTACGCTCAACTGGAACGATACCGTCATTGGCTTCGTCATTGAAAAGCCAAGGTGTAAGCGGGTTGATATTGGAGGTGCCAGCGATAACACCTAAAGGGTAGTCAATAGGGCTATTAGCCATTTTATGTTCGTAATTCGTCCGTAGCTGCGCTCCGGCTGGGCCAAAAAGTGCTTTAAACATATCGCCGAAAATCTCATGCTCATGTAAAAAATCTGCACATTCGCTGCCTGAATTAGGGGTGCCGAGCATAACAACTTTGCCCAATTGTGGTGGGCGTTGATCTGCTAGGAAGTAGCGTGTAATTAAACCGCCCATAGAATGGGTGATGAAATGCATTGGCGCGAAAGGGTTGTAGTTCATATCGTCGCGAATAGCGCGCCCGACAAAGGTGCTGAGCTCTTCGATGGGCATCTTTGTTGAAGGATATTCAATATTGATGCCGCGATAACCTTTTGATTGGAAATACAGAAATAACGGCGCCATATCTATTTTATTGCGCGTTATGCCATGTAGAAATACGATTGTAGGGGTTTCTGTATCCATAATGGAGTGATTATGTATCAAACTTCTTATATTTTAGGAAGTGGATTGTTTGATTGATCACGTCTTTATTCTTCATCATGGTGGTGTGGTTGACAGGAGGGGTTATATGATCCGTTTCCCCGTCGATATGCGTGCGCTTGACGGGCACCATGCCGTCATGTTCACCAACGTGCTTGCGGGGGAGGAAAAAGGGAGAGAGTGGGTTGATGGATTTCGTGCCAGCGATAATGCCGATGGTCGTGTTTTTTGGAATTGGGTGGTTATAGTTTGTTGAAAGCTGTTGACCGGCTGGGCCATAAATCAATTTAAAAAGAGGTGAGAGTATGGGGGCTGCTTTCAGTTTGTCTGCAAATTCGCTGCCGGTGTTGGGCGTGGAGAGCATGACAATATTGCCGATATTTTCTGGAGCATATTTATCAATATAGTAGCGTGTAACGAGACCGCCCATAGAATGCACTACGAAATGCAGCTTATCTGGTTTTGGCTGCTGATTGATTTTGTCGTTAATAAAACTTGCAAGTTCGGTTAGAGATTTTGAGCGGGAAGGATAGAAAATATTGAGCGTGTCATAGCCTTCTTTCTCAAGAGCTTTTTTCATTTTCAGCATATCCGTTTTGGACTTTAGGATGCCATGAAGAAGGACTACGGTTTCTTTCTGCGAATTTTGGTCTGCAAATGTCATGTTTCTGCGCTTCCGTTACTCAAATGCCCATAACTATGCGCATTTCGTTTCATCATTGGTCGGGGAAGAGAGCCACTCTGCCAGATCACGTCTGGCGCGGTCAGTGTAAGCTTTTTTGCGATCTTTACCGCGAAGCTTTGTGCGCTTTTTCTTGCCTGATTTCGTTACATATTGAATGGTGGCTTCTTCTTTTGTCAAAGGAGGCATGAGGCCGAAGGTGACATTCATGGGCTGGAAATGTTTAGCGTCTGCGCCGCCAGTGACGTGGTGAATGAGCGCGCCCATAGCCGTTGTTTGCGGGGGTGTTTCGAAGTTCTCACCCAATGCATCGGCAGCGGCAAGGCGGCCTGCGATTAGTCCTAAAGCCGCGCTTTCTATATAACCCTCGCAGCCCGTGATTTGTCCTGCAAAACGGATAGATGGGCGCTGTTTTAGGCGAAGCTGTGTATCGAGTAATTTTGGTGAGTTGATGAATGTATTGCGGTGAAGGCCGCCGAGCCTAGCAAAGGTTGCGTCTTCTAGTCCGGGTATGGATTTAAAGATGCGCGTTTGCTCGCCCCATTTCATCTTGGTTTGGAAACCTACCATATTATAAAGCGTGCCAAGCTCATTATCTTGTCTAAGCTGAACGACAGCATATGGTTCTTCGCCACTGTGTGGGTTGATAAGGCCCACAGGTTTCATTGGGCCAAAGCGTAGTGTTTCGATCCCGCGTGAGGCCATGATTTCGATCGGCATGCAGCCGTCAAAATAGGGCGTGTCTTGCTCTTGTTCGGCGAGGGTCTTTGAGCCGGAAGGAAGCTCCCATTCTTTGAAGAGGCCGTATTCTGCATTGAGCAGCTCGTGAATAAATGTTTCGTACTGCTCCTTAGTCATTGGGCAGTTGATATAGTCTTTATCTGTGCCAATGCCTTGCGCTTTATCGTAGCGGGATTGAAACCATGCAATGTCAAAATTGATTGTATCTTTTTCAACGATTGGTGCGATTGCGTCAAAGAAGGAAAGCTCATCTTCGCCAGTAAGGTCTTTGATAGCGTTTGCGAGGTTTTCTGAAGTGAGAGGGCCTGTGGCTATGATCACGTTTTCCCACTCCTCAGGGGGAAGGCCTGTGATCTCGCCGCGCTCTATACGCACGTTCGGGTGTTTTTCTAAGGCCTTTGTGACTCCGTTTGAAAAGATGTCGCGGTCAACGGCAAGTGCGCCGCCAGCAGGAACAGCAGCTTTATCACCTTCGCGCATAATGATGGAGTTTAATGTGCGCATTTCTTGGTGGATGAGGCCGACAGCATTATGCTCGGCATCATCAGAGCGGAAAGAGTTTGAGCAGACTAGCTCTGCGCAACCGTCTGTATGGTGGGCTGGCGTGCCCTTAACGCCGCGCATTTCGTGAAGGATAACTTGAGCGCCAGCATTTGCGGCTTGCCATGCTGCTTCTGAACCCGCTAGGCCTGCGCCTATTATATGTATTGTTTTAGCCACCTTTTTCTCCTGCAGCGTGTTATTTGTCGCTCGTGCCTATATATTCTCTAAGTCTTGTTTCACAGCTAGAAGATTTAACAGAGCAGAGTTGTTGATGCAATCTGCTTAAAAGGCTTGTGGGGGTTTATTTTTAGTAAAGGGCTGGTAGTATTTTTTTTAGAGTCGTTATGACGTTTGTAAAAAAAAATATTAGATAAGGATGTCGATATGCGTAATTTTCTTTTGGCGAGCTGTGTAAGTGTCATCGCTTTTATGGCTGGGGCTTCAGCGCAAGCGCAGCAGATCCACATGCAGGCCAAGCCTACGCAAGCGGTATCACATGGGGCTGTTGGGAGCGCTTTACAGGCTGCGCCGATGCAATTGCATGGTAATGCGCATGCTGGCTGGGGATATAGTGGCGAGTATCGCGCATCACAATGGGGCGGGACATGTAGTGAAGGGCAGGCGCAATCACCAATCAATATTGCGCGTTATTTGCAAGAAGATCTGCCTGATCTCGGTTTGGAATATCAGGATAGCCCTCTAGTTGTGGTCAATAATGGGCACACTATTGAAGTTAAGTTTGAGCTTGGTAGCGGCTTTCATATTGAAAATGTGCCCTTTACTCTACAGCAAGTTCATTTTCATACACCGAGTGAGCATTACCTAGATGGCGCACCATATCCAATGGAAATGCATTTTGTGCATATGGCGGAAAATGGAACTTTAGCTGTTGTTGCTGTGATGGTTAAAGTTGGTCAGCATAATAATACGATTGAAGGGATTTGGCAGAATGTACCAGGGGAAGGGCAAACGAATGCGGTGCCTATGGTGAAGATTAATGCTGAAAACCTTCTGCCGGAGGGGCGTGATTACTATAAATATATTGGGTCTTTGACAACGCCTCCTTGTAGTGAGGATGTTATTTGGCATATCCTGAAAGAGCCAGTTGAGATTTCAGAGAAGCAGCTGCGCGCTTTCCAATCTGTCTATCCTGTTAATGCGCGTCCTGTGCAGCCTGTAAATGGGCGCATGATCATAGGTGATTAATCTGCTGTTATGATCTGTGTTGTAATATTAGTAGAAAAAGATTTTAGGAGTATCTGTTAATGTCTAAGGGTTTGAATGATAGCCAGTTTCATATGTGGCGAAGTATCTTTGCTTTGGTGCATGTTGATAATGTTGTTACCGATGAAGAGGTGCAATATATGGCGGAGCGCCTAAAGGAGATACCTTTTTCTCAAGAGCAGCATGACATCTTGGTTAAAGATTCTGTTGAGCCGCAAAATGTTGAGCTGATGTTTAGTCGTATCACTGATCTGCATGATCAGGCGTTGTTCTTTAAGCATGCACATGCCGTTGTTCATGTTGATGGGGATTACGCTGTAGAGGAACAGCAAATTTTGTTAAAGCTCAATGAGTTGCATGCAAAGACGGCTAATGTTGATGATCTTATTGGCTCTATCAAATTAGAATTTGAAGAAGAGCGTGTGCATGACTTTGATGATGCGCAGGGGCGGAAAAAATATTTGGCGGCTGTTTTATTTTCACTTAAGCGTAAAATATGGGGTGAATAGGGCTTTTAATACGCGCTTTTATTCTCTTATTTTTTGTATTTTTACAGTTGCATGCAGAGCATAACAGGCATAATGTCTTGTGTGTTTGAAATTCAATATTATCCATATTAAGGAGAATGGTCATGACATTTGTCGTCACAGATGTTTGTATTAGATGTAAATACACTGATTGTGTCGAGGTTTGCCCTGTAGATTGTTTCTATGAGGGGGAGAATATGCTCGTGATTAATCCTGATGAATGTATTGATTGTGGTGTGTGTGAACCAGAATGTCCAATCGATGCGATCTTGCCTGATACAGATGATAAGGCCGAGAAATGGGTTGATATTAATCAGAAATATTCTGAAATCTGGCCAAATATTACAGAGGCTAAAAAGCCTATGGAAGAAGCTGAAGAAATGAAGGCTGTAGAAGGCAAGTATGAGAATTTCTTTAGCGAAGAGCCGGGCGAAGGCGACTAATTACGTCTCTTTGTAATTTTGCATATATTGCTTTTTACGGCGATTTTATATTTTCATTAAGATTATCATGTTTAAGCTGGATGTTTGCCAGCGGCGTTTTATATGGTTTAATGCCAATGGGTTTTTATGAATATGATTAGAGGATAAAATGAGCGAGCATCCAAATACACAAACACAAGTACCAGCGCAGCCACAAGCATCAGTGCAAGAGCAGGGCAGTGCGCCAGCACCTTCTGCAGCGCCAGTAAGTTCAGGCTCTAAGCTTGTTGATCAGCCGCAAGCGCGCGGAAAAGTTTATGATTCAATTTTGGATACGATTGGCAATACACCTTTGGTGCGCTTGTCTAAGTTTAAAGAAAAATACGGCCTTGAGGCTGATATTTTAGTGAAGCTTGAGTTTTTCAATCCGATTGCCTCGGTTAAAGATCGTATCGGTTATGCGATGATTGAGGATGCTGAGCGGGCTGGTAAAATTACACCGGGTAAGACAGTTTTGGTTGAGCCTACATCTGGCAATACGGGGATTGCGCTGGCTTTTGTTGCTGCTCAAAAAGGTTACCGCCTCATTTTAACGATGCCTGAAAGCATGAGTATGGAGCGACGCAAGATGCTTAAGCTTTTAGGGGCTGAGCTATATTTGACGCCAGCGGAAAAAGGGATGAAGGGCGCGATTGAGCGCGCGGAAGCTTTGCGAGAAGAATATGATGATGCCTTTACGCCGGGGCAGTTCGATAATCCAGCTAATCCACAAATTCACCGTGAAACGACAGCGGAGGAAATTTGGATTGATACGCAAGGCGGGGCGGATATCCTTGTTTCTGGTGTCGGGACTGGTGGAACGCTCAGTGGTATTTCGGCGGTTTTGAAGCAGAAAAAGCCGGGCTTTAAGACATATGCGGTTGAGCCTTCTGAGAGTGCTGTTATCTCTGGTGAAGATGCAGGCCCGCACAAAATTCAAGGGATTGGTGCCGGCTTTATTCCAAAAACTTTGGATGTGAAGCTTATTGATGAGACTGTGAAAATCTCTTCAGATGAAGCGGTGCAAGTGGCTAGAGAGGTCGCGCGTTTGGAAGGGCTTCCTTGTGGTATATCTTCAGGTGCGGCATTGGCGGCAGCGAAAGTGGTTGCTGCTAAGCCTGAGAATAAGGATAAGCAGATTGTTGTTATTCTAGCTTCTTTTGCTGAGCGTTATTTATCGTCGGTATTATTTGAAGATTTATAAGCTATAAATATATTCATATATTACCTACGCATTTGCTGTGTGGGTAATATAATTATTTTATCTTGACTTCTGTAAAGCGACTCGTGTATATTTCTTGTTTATGTTGCTTAGGTAACTTCTTTTAGCAACATATATCACGAGAAACTATAATACACGAGGTTGCACATGAGTTTAGAAGCTGCTGCAGCCGCGGAAACGGCATTTTCTGGTGGTGAGTTTTTGATGCAGCATGGCGGAATTATGTTGGCATCAGTATTTTGTGGCGTAGCTTTTGGATTTGATCCAGTTAGTCTTGTGCATGGCGGTTTAACCAGTAGTGTTGAAACAGTTATGCCTCCAGGAATTTAAGCTACGATAAAAGCAAAATAAACTCTATACAGAAGAAGCGGGCTTGAGATAGCCCGCTTTTTTGTTGCCTAAAATTTGTGTTAGGTTTCTAAGCGATTTTCTTTTCTGCTTTTTCATCAACATCAAGCTTTTCTTGCAGGGAAGAAGAGCTGGTTGTGTATTCGAATTTTAGCTTGGCTTCCGGATAGATGTAGCGGAAGGCTTGGCGACTCATGAGCGCGGCCTCGTGAAAGCCGGAAAGAATAAGCTTGAGCTTGCCCGGATACCAATTGATATCACCAACTGCGAAAATACGCGGTGTTGATGTTTCGAATTTCTCTGTATCTACCGGGATAAGGTTTTCGTGAAGATTTAAGCCGAAATTCGCGATAGGGCCTAGCTTCATTGTTAAGCCAAAGAATGGGAGCAGTACATCGCACTCAATCTCTGTGCGTGTTGTTTCCTTTGTTTCTTTGTTTTTATTCTCTACAACGATGGAAGTGAGCTGGCCATTTTCGCCTTTAAGCTCTTTCACTTGACCCATTTCAAAGCGCATATTGCCAGCCTCAACTTGTGTGCGCATTTTATTGACGCTGTCTAGGTGGGCGCGGAATTCATCGCGGCGGTGAATGAGGGTCATTTCTTTTGCATCTGGTAGGAGATTTAAAGTCCAATCAAGAGCGCTGTCGCCGCCACCAACGATGACGACTTTTTTGTCTTTGAATTGGTCGCGTTTACGAACTGCATAAAAGACAGATGTGTTTTCGTATTCTTCAATAGCTGGGATAGGGGGTTTCTTTGGCATGAAAGAGCCGCCGCCTGCTGCGATAATAATGACTTTAGTGTGAAAGACTGTACCGATATCCGTGGTGAGCGACCATGTCTGCTCGTCTATTTGATCGAGTTTTTCAACCATTTGCTGGAAGTGGAAAACAGGATTGAAGGGTTCGATCTGTTCCATGAGGCGATCAGTTAAATCTTGGCCCGTGATTTCTGGATAGGCGGGGATATCATAGATTGGCTTTTCAGGGTAAAGCTCTGCACATTGACCGCCTGGGCGATCGAGGATGTCGATGAGGTGACATTTCATATCGAGCAAGCCCATCTCGAAGACTGTAAATAGACCACATGGGCCAGCGCCAATAATAACTGCATCAGTTTTGATTGGATCTTCTGGTGTTCCTACGCCTGTGTGGGGTTGCTCTGTCTGTGTCACGGCTTGTATCCTCTTCTATTTTCTACATTTGTATAGTGGTTTGGAAAAACTTGTTCAAGTATAGAATTTATCTGGGTTTGCATAGAGTATATCGAATATGTAATTCTTATCTTTACGATTTGATTCTTATCGCTTTAAGGTGTGTTTATGAGTGTGATTTTAAATACTGATATTCTTGAAAGCTTAGAAGAGCTCATGGGGGATAATTTCCAAGAGCTTTTGGTGATGTTCTATCGTGATTCAAAACGTTATGCGGATAATATTTTGCAAGGCTTTGAAGAGGGTGATGCGCAAATTGTTGTAGATGGTGCGCATTCACTCAAAGCTTCTGCGGCTAATATCGGGATGGAGCTATTAGCGAGCCATTCGGGGCGGATTGAAAATGCGGCTCTTGTGATTGTGAATGAGGGGCAGGGCCAATTGGCAGATATTAATGCTGAGATAAAAGAATTGCAGCAAATCTATGAGCGTTCAATTGAAGCGCTACGTGCGACAGTAAAAGCGTAGATTATTCTTGCGCAGCTTTGAGCTTATATAAGGCCTCCAACGCTTCGCGCGGTGTTAGACTGTCTGGGTCAATTTCTTTAAGCATGAGGTCAGCTTCGCTCTGTTTAGGGGCTTGTTTAACTGGTGCGGCTGTGAATAGGGGAAGCTCATCTGTGAGTTTATTAAGAGGCGCTGAACCTTTATGCTTTCCACTTTCCAGCATGTCTAAAATCGTTTGTGCGCGTGCGATTACGGCTGGAGGCAGGCCTGCGAGCTGAGCCACATGAATACCGTATGAGCGATCCGCTGCGCCTTCACCGACACTATGTAGGAAAATGATTTCGCCTTTCCATTCTTTGACTTGCATGGAATGGCAAGATAGAGCGCTGAGTTTTTCTGTGAGGGCTGTTAGCTCGTGGTAATGTGTTGCGAAGAGGCTGCGACATTTATTAACTTCATGAAGGTTTTCAACGCATGCCCAAGCGATAGAGAGACCGTCGAAGGTTGCTGTGCCGCGTCCGATCTCATCTAAGATGACGAGGGAGTGTTCTGTGGCTTGGTTGAGGATGGTCGCTGTTTCAACCATTTCGACCATGAATGTAGAGCGTCCGCGTGCTAAATCATCTGAGGCACCAACGCGTGAAAAGACACGGTCAATGATGCCGATATGCGCAGAGCTTGCCGGTACATATGAGCCGATTTGCGCGAGGATTGCAATGAGTGCATTTTGGCGCAGATATGTCGACTTACCCGCCATGTTAGGGCCTGTTAAAAGCCAGAGGCGGTTCTTTGGTGCTAGGTCACAATCATTAGGGACGAAGGCTTCGTTTTGTTTTTTGAGGGCGGCTTCGACAACGGGGTGGCGTCCGCCTTTAATATCAAAATCGAGAGAGTTATCGAGTACGGGGCGACAATATTGCATATCTTGCGCGAGTTCACTTAAAGCGCAACTGACATCGAGTGTGGCGATAGCTTGGGCGCGCGATGATATCTCGTTTGAGAGGGTGATGGTTTTATTGGTGAGATCAGCAAAAAGCTCAAGCTCAATGGCGAGCGTCTTTTCTGCGGCGCTAGAGATATCACGCTCAAGCTCTGCGAGTTTTGTTGTTGTGAAGCGCACAACATTGGCCATTGTTTGGCGGTGTATATACTGGCTTTCCGCAGCTTGCGCCGCACTGAGCATTGCATCGGCTTTGCGTGATGGAACTTCGAGGAAATAGCCAAGCACGTTATTATGTTTGATCTTAAGGCTGTCGATCGTGGTGTCTTTTTGATATTCGCTTTGAAGTGCTGCGATTAATTTGCGGCTATTGTCGCGTAAGGTTTTTAGCTCATCAAGCTGAGCATGATAGCCTCTAGCGATGAAGCCGCCATCTCGTGCGAGCATAGGTGGTTCATCAACGATGCCAGCGCTTAAAATATCGAGAAGTTCATCAAGCGGCGCATATGAAGCAAGGCTTTCTATGATGCTTTGAAGGGGCGTGGTTATTTCTGGGCACATATGAAGCTGTGAGCGGATAAGCTCGATATTGCGCAAGCCATCACGGATCATCAGAAGATCACGTGGCCCGCCGCGCCCAACAGATAGGCGCGAGAGTGCACGCTCCATATCCGGCATGGATTTGAGCTGCTCTCTTATGTCTGCGTTGAGAGCAGGATTTTGAAGTAGGCTATCGATACGGCTTAAGCGGATATTGATGTGTTCTAAATCGGTCAGGGGGCTGGAAATCCAGCTATGAAGCAGGCGTGCGCCTGGGCCGGTAATGGTGCGATCAATTGTTTGGAGAAGGGAGCCTTTGCGCTCGCCGCTTTGTGTTTGCGTTAGCTCAAGATTGCGGCGTGTGGCTGCATCGATCTCCATATTTGCGCCTGAGGTGATTTGGCGCGGTGGCTGAAGATAGGGGAGCTTGCCGACTTGTGTGCGGTTGATATAGTCAATGAGCGCACCAGCGGCAGAAATCTCTGCACGTGAAAAGCCGCCAAAGCTCTCTAGCGTTTCTACGCCGAAGAGTTTCTCTAAACGCAGGCGGGCATTTTCGCTATCAAACATAGAGCGCGGCTGAAGAGATATTTGTGCGTCTTTATGGAGTAGGTTAGCGACTTGATCGGGCGCGACGATTTCTTTTGGTGTGATGCATTCAAGGGCTGTTTGGATATTGTCTCTTAGCACGGGCTGTACATGGAATGAGCCAGTAGAAAGATCACTCCACGCCAAGGCATATTGCCCGCCTGTTTCACTTAGCGAACATAGGTAATTATTTTCGCGGGATGATAAAAGCGTATCTTCGGTGAGTGTGCCTTGTGTGACTACGCGCACGACTTCACGGCGCACGAGCGCTTTTGAGGCGGGCTTGCCTTCTGCTTTGGTGCGCGCTTTAGCTTCGTCTGGGGTTTCGACTTGCTCGCAGATGCCAACTTTATGACCTGCGCGGATGAGTTTTGCGAGATAGTTTTCATAGGCATGGAACGGCACGCCGCACATTGGGATGTCATCGCCGCCACTTTTGCCACGCTTTGTGAGGGTGATGTCGAGAACTTGGGATGCTGTGATGGCGTCGTTAAAAAACAGCTCGTAGAAGTCGCCCATGCGGTAAAAAAGCAAGCAGTCAGGATATTCGTCTTTTGTGGCGTGATATTGCGCCATCATTGGCGTGTGGCCTTGGTTTAGATAGGATTCGATGCTCTCTTCTTTGGATGGGGAAGAAGAGGTGGTTTCTAATATGGCGGCTGCGTTACTCATGCCTTTATTTTTAATGGCTGAGGCGCATTATCGCACGAAATTTTTAGATGTTTTCCACGTTAAAAAAGACGGTGTTTATATTTATCCAAACAGAGGCTTGCGGTGGGTAATTGTTAAATATTGATTTTCTCTTTTAACGTCAAATTCTGGTGGTAGGCTTTGTATTGTTTTCTGAATTATTTCAGCATGCTCTGCGGCGGATATACAAGGATTACTATCTTTTAAGAAAGCATCCGCATATGCGTCATTTTCACATGGTTTGAGATTTTTTTGATCTATGGTTAGGCTTTCACCTATTGGGAGCTTGTTCATTAGGTTAAATTTAGCGGCTATATAGCTGGCTGTAATTTGGGCTTGCTCTTTTTGTGTATAGCTATCCGGTATTGCGAGTTGTTTATCTGACATGTTTATTGGCCTTGCTTAAAGAGATCTTGTGATTGTTACTTGGTATGCTGTCTGTTCTACGTTGAATTTTTGGTCTTTATCGCTCGCTATAAAGTTGATTGTGTTCGCTACGATAACATCATGTGGGTAGATATCGAGTTCTGGATTGGCGGCGTTCAAAAAGCCTTGTGACAAAGTGTCATCTTCATTGGCTCTATAATGGATTTGTGTTTTATCACCATATTGCGTCATCTCTAACGTTATTTTATCAGAGGCTGTTTTTAGGTGCTCGGAAAGATAGTTTTTGGCTAAGCTTACGCATGTAAAGGCGCGTAAAACACCATCGCGGGCTGTTAAATTCTCTGTGGTGAATTTTTTATCTGACATATATACCCTCTAAATTTTAGTCTTTATAGGGAGTTTGTTTTAATATGTCAAATTATTTTTGGCCTGTTGAGCCGAAGCCGCCATCACCGCGTTCTGTTTTGTCGAGGTCTTTGACGACATCCCATTCTACAGTTTCGAAGCGTTCTACAACCATTTGGGCGATACGCATGCCGCGCTCGATTGTAAAGGGCTCAGCACCGTGATTAATCAAAATGACTTTGATCTCGCCGCGATAGTCAGCATCGATCGTGCCAGGGGAGTTTAAGACTGTTACGCCATGCTTGATGGCTAGGCCAGAGCGTGGGCGGACTTGAGCTTCGAAACCTTCAGGAAGTGCGATGGCAAGGCCTGTCGGGATGAGGGCGCGCTCGCCTGGGCCAATTTCAACGCCTTCTTCTATTGCAGCTGTGAGATCCATGCCTGCGCTTTGCTTTGTGGCATAGCTGGGAAGCTGAAGGCCGACGGCATTTTCTAAAGGCATGAGTTTGATTTTTACTTCACTTAGAGGCATTGGTGTGGTCCTTGATTTTCTTTCAGTCTGGAATTTTCTTTAAGTCTGGATATCATTATAAATTAAGAGGTGCTTTGAATATTTAGGCGCTGTGTTATTAGCGTGGTTAGCTTTTCAGCGATAGTCTGTTTGCTCATTTTTCCCCAATCTTGTTGTGTCTTTTTATCGATTAAGTATATGTGGTTTTGATCGCTTCCGAAAATACTTCCCTCATCTGTATGCACAAGATTTGCGAGGATGATATCGCAGCCTTTGCGTTCTAGTTTTGATTGGGCGTTAACATTGAGATTTTCAGTTTCTGCAGCAAAACCAATGACTAAGCTTGGTCTGTTTGAGTGATGGCTTAAAGTTTTTAAAATGTCTGGGTTTTCTTCAAGTTCTAATTCAGGAATGTCGCCTTTGGTTGTTTTTTTGATTTTTTGAGCGCGTTGGTTTTTGGGCGTCCAATCACTTACTGCGGCGGCGCATATAGCAATGTCTGCGGGAAGCGCGTCTTGGCAAGCTTTGAGCATTTCTTGCGCTGTTTCTATGCGCAGAATATTGATGCCAGCTGGATCGGGAAGGGCTGTTGGGCCAGAAATAAGGGTGACATCGGCGCCAGCGGCGCTTAGCGCTGTAGCGATGGCGTAGCCTTGCTTGCCGGAGGAGCGGTTACCAATAAAACGCACAGGATCGAGAGGCTCATATGTCGGGCCGGCAGTGACTAAGGCTTTATATCCGCTTAAGGGGTTATGGTCTTGATTTAGAAGTTTTTTTTTAATTTCTTCTATGATGTTTTCAGGCTCTTCTAGACGGCCAACACCATGCTCACCGCAGGCCATATCCCCTTCGGTTGGTGGTATGATGTGATAGCCATAATTTTTGAGCTTTTCTAAATTGGCTTTTGTCGCAGGGTGGTTCCACATTTGGTGGTTCATTGCCGGGGCGATAAATGTGGGTTTGTTATCAGCGGCAAGTAGTGTCGTGGTGGCAAGCGTGTCGGCAATGCCATTAGCGAGTTTTGCCATGATGTCTGCGCTTGCCGGGGCGATGATGATTATATCAGCTTCGCGGGTAAGGCGGATATGGCGCATTTCTGTTTCATCTTTTAACGACCAAAGATCTGTATGAACTTCATTTTCGCTTAAGGCGGCTACACTGAGAGGGGTGACAAATTGTTCACCTCCTTTGGTAAGGATGCAGCGCACGGACGCGCCTTGCTTTTTAAAGAGGCGGATAAGTTCGAGCGATTTATAAGCTGCAATGCCGCCACTTATAATTAGCAAGATGTTTTTATTTTTAAGCTCTGTATTCATTATGGCAGTGACTATAAATAAAAAGCCCCGCTTTTGGAAGCAGGGCTTTTGATAATTTTTTACTTACTGACTTGCGTTTAGTGTGTCGCTTCGTCTGCGTGCTCTTCAACAGCGTCCATTGTGTCTTCTGCCATGTCTTCAGCAGCTTCTACAGCGTCTTCAGTTGTTTCTTCAACAGCTTCCATTGCGTCATGCGCAGCTTCTTCTGTCGCTTCCATTGCATCATGTGCAGCGTCTTCAGTTGCTTCCATCGCATCATGCGCCATGTCACCAGCTTCTGCTGACATTTCATTCATTGATTCTGCCATTGTTTCGTAACCTGGCATTGCTTCTTCTTCAGAAACCATCATGCTAGTTTCACCAGCTGCTGGCTCAAGGTTCGCCATTGATGAGCCAGTTGCGCCCATATTGTTGTAGATTGCAAAGATTGCAACTAGGCCGGCAGCAAGTACTACGCCTGAGTAAACGATTGATTTAGTAAAGTTATTCATTTTAGTTAATTCCTTTTTTCATCCTCACATATATACGCATATGCTTTAAATATGAATTTAAATTGGACGTAGAATGCGCGTTCTGTTGTCTATTTGTCAACTATAAAAACATAATTCGTTGATATTATGTGAATAATTACTTATGGCTTTGTGCCGCTATGGATGGCGACGATCCCTGCAGATAGGTTTGAATATGAACAAGATTTAAAGCCTGCTTCTTCCATGCGGCGTGCAAGATCATCTTGTTTTGGGAATTTACGGATACTTTCTGCCAGATATTGGTAGCTCTCAGAATCTTTAGCAATGATGGCGCCCATTTTAGGGAGAGCGGTGAATGAATATAGATCGTAAGCTTTGCTTAAAATTGGGTGGCGCACATGAGAAAATTCAAGGCAGAAGAAACGTCCGCCCGGTTTTAAAACGCGATGTGCTTCTGCAAGGGCTGTATCAATATGGGTTACGTTTCTTAGTCCGAACGCAATTGTGTATATATCAAAGTGATTATCAGGGAATGGAAGTTTAGCTGCATCACCTGTGATCCACTCAAAATCATTAATCCAGCCTTTATCGATTGCACGGTCACGGCCAACAGAGAGCATGTTCTGGTTAAGGTCAAAAACAGTGATCTCGGCAGAAGGGCCAGCTTTGCGACGCATACGAAAAGCAATATCACCAGTGCCGCCAGCAACATCGAGAATTTTTTGACGGGGCTTTGGGCGGATCATGCGCACGAAACGATCTTTCCAGATGCGGTGAAGGCCACCAGACATCATATCATTCATAATGTCGTAATTATCTGCCACTGAATCAAACACGCCGCGTACGAGTGTTGTCTTTTCTTCTGGCGTTACATCTTTAGTACCGAATTGTGTGCTCTCTGGATTTTTCATGCCTTTTAAATAGTCCTAATTATTCTAAAAGTAAATTAGGTGATGAAATTTATTGCTTTCTTTTTATGGATTACGTTAATAATAGCACTCTATGCAAAAATAATAACTCTAAGTTAAATAACTGCGTAATGGAGTAGGGCGTGTCTAATAACATTGATAATAGTTTAGCCAGTGTGGTTAATGAGTTTTTTGAAGCTAGCTCTGATGCTAGAGAGCTTGGTTTGACAGTTTCAGCTCATCCTGTGTCTTGTCAATATAGTGATGGCTTGGATAGAGATCATTATGAGTTGAGCCTTCGTTTAAGTGGCGATGAAAAATACGATCAAGCTCTTATTAGGGCTTTTAAATCGGCTATCGTTCATCATGATTTAACTAATCCGAACGTAAAATTTTATGAGCCTAAAATAATTGATAATGTTTTGAGTGTGCAAGCAAAGGACACTTTTTTATCGCAGGATTTCTCAGTTGAGCAATTGGCCGCGCCAGCTAAAGAGACAGCTCAGATAGAAGCTGATACATCAAGTGACCTAAATGGTTTTCCAGTTCAGTTAGTTCCCGCTCATTCATAGAGCTAACGCAGATACGTTTTTTCATAGGATTTTTTTGTATTGATGATTGATCGCCCTCGCTTTGCGGGGGCTTTTAATGTTATGAGCTATATATGAAGTTAGTCAAAGCTATGCTGACAGTGGGCGGCCTGACAGGGCTCTCACGGATTGCAGGATTTATTCGTGATGTTTTAATGGCACGCATTTTAGGGGCGGGGCCAATTTCTGACGCTTTTTTTGTGGCTTTGAAATTACCGAATTTCTTTAGGCGTGTGACCGCGGAAGGTGCGTTTAGTGTCGCCTTTGTTCCTTTATATAGTGAGAAGATAGAAAAAGATGGCCGCGGATCGGCTGATGCCTTTGCGAGTAATGCCTTTGTCGTGATGGGGCTTATTCTTTCAGTTTTTACTGTCCTCGCTCTTATGGCGATGCCTTATATTATTAATTTGATAGCACCGGGTTTTGAGCAAGAAGGCGCACGATATGTGGCTGCGATTGAGCTCTCACGGATTAGCTTTCCTTATTTGTTGTTGATGTCATTGACGGCGCTTTTAGGGGGCGTGCTCAATGCGCTGAACCGTTTTGCGCCTTTTGCGTTTGCGCCTGTTTTGTTTAATATATGTTTGATTACAGCGCTTTTGGTGAGTGGCGCTTTCTTAACGGTTGGTCATGCGCTTTCTTATGGGATCATTGCGGCGGGGCTTTTACAGCTCATATTTCTTATTATATGTGCCAAGCGTGCTGGCGTAGCTTTAAAGATAAAGCGTCCGCAATTTAATGGTGATATCAAACGTATCTTTAAGCTGATGGGGCCGGGCGTTATTGGCGCAGGGGTTATGCATGTGAATTTATTTGCAGATATGATTATCGCTTCATTTTTGCAAGAAGGCTCAATCTCCTATCTATATTATGCGGATCGTTTAAATCAGTTACCGCTTGGTGTGGTTGGGATTGCGGTGGGGACTGCGCTGCTGCCTATGTTGAGCCGCTCTGTCGCTGCGGGTGAGAATGGGCAGGCTGTCGGGCTTTTTAATCGCGCGATGGAATATTGCTTTTTGTTCGCGTTTCCAGCGGCTTTGGCTTTAGGGGCGTTTTCGTTTTTGATCATAAGCGTGTTGTTTGAGCATGGTGCTTTTGGTGCAGATGATGCGGTGATGACGTCTTATGTGCTGATGGGCTATGTGGTTGGTTTGCCAGCTTATATCGCGACGAAAGTGTTTTCTACGGTTCACTGGGCGCATCAAGATACTAAAACACCGGTGCGTATTGCGATCATTACAACGCTTGTCAATATTGCCTTAAGTTTATTGCTTATTCGTTTTATTGATGCGGCGGGGATTTCTCTGGCGACTGGGTTATGTGGTTGGCTGCAATATGCATTGCATATGAAGGCGCTCAAAAAGCGTGAAGGCTTTAGCTTTGATACTAAGTTCAAAGCTAATCTTATGAAGATCATTGCCGGTACGTTTATGATGTTAATTCTATGTGCGCTCATACAATATGGATTTACTATTGTTGTGCCGCCTATGGAGGTTTTGAGTGGCTGGCTCTTAGAATTTGTTGAGCTTGCGCTTGTCGTTGGGGGCGGCGTGATCTTTTATGGCGTCTGGATTTTGAAAAGCGGTGTGGCTGATTTAAGTGTGCTTAAGCTGCGCAGGCGCTAAAGGTTTTTTAGATATATGAGGATATGTCTTTATTCTTTTAGCTAGGGGTGGTGCGCATTTTTAGCTTTTGCTATAGTTCTTCCATATATATTCGGGAGCCTGATTCATGCGCTTTATATCAAAAACATTATTGTCATTATCTTTAGTCTTAAGCTTAGGCACGCAAAATGCGCTTGCTGAAGTTTATGTGTGGGAAGCAGAAGATGGTCAGGTTTCTGTCAGTTTCCCAGATCGTTGGGCGCGTTTGCACAACCAAAAACCGTCTGACTTGCTCACTGTGAAAGCGCCAGGCGATAACAGCTATGCGATGTGTAAGATTAGTGCACGAGAAGATGGGCGTTTTAAAATTTATCCTCGCAGGTTTGAGTCTGCGATTCATAAGCTGAATTTCAGTAAGGCTATGTGGGAAGATTATTACCAAGGACAAGATAATACTATTTTCCATGATGTGCGTGATGATGCACAGCTTTCATATGGCTATGCGACATATGCGCGTGTGTCATTTGAGACGGCAGTCGGGCCTAAAATGCAAAAACGAGGTTTAGCCTTTGCAAGCTTGTTTGATAATAAGCTTTATATTGTTGAATGTTCAGCAGAAAAAGATGCTTACGAGAAATGGCATAATTCATTTATGAGATTTATTAAAGCTGTGACATTTCCGCATAATACGAACTTAGCTTTGACTGGCTATTACAAGAACTTCCTTGATGATTGCTTGTTTAAGGTTGAAGCGCCAGATTTCGTGGATGATTATCATTACTAATACACCTTTATTATAAGCTTTCATTTTCTTGAAAAAGCTCAAACTATGCTGCATAGTCATGCCGACTTTACAAAACACTATTGTTGAAAATTTAAGGTGCTAAGCGCATATGCAGATTTACTTACCCATAGCTGAGATGGCCGTTGAGATGGAAGGGATTTTCTTCCTGAGTGCTTTCGTTGGGTTTCTATCTGGTATTTTTGGTGTGGGCGGTGGCTTTTTGACGACACCTTTTTTGATATTTATTGGTATCCCGCCAACGGTCGCTGTTGGGACGCAGGCCAGTCAACTCGTCGCCTCTAGTATGACGGGGGTGCTTGGGCATTTTCGAAGAGGTAATGTTGATATTAAAATGGGCAGTGTGATGCTGCTTGGCGGGATCTTGGGTACATTTGTCGGTATCGGGATTTTTAAGCTCTTACAATATTTAGGGCAGATCGATTTTGCTGTCTCTGTTCTTTATATTGTGCTGCTTGGCTCGATTGGGAGTTTGATGCTCTATGAATCGGTGAGCTCTTTCTTTGTGAAGAAAAAGCGTAATGTGCGCAAAGAGTTTAATACTTTTAAGTCCTCTAAATTTATTCATTTGCTTCCATATAAAATGCGTTTTCCGCGATCAAAGCTTTTTGTGAGCGCACTTGTTCCAGGTGGTATTGGTTTTGTCGGTGGTGTGCTAGCCTCGATTTTGGGGATAGGCGGCGGCTTTATTTTAGTGCCAGCTATGATCTATATTTTAGGGATGCCGATTTTATTGGTGGCGGGAACATCTTTATATCAAATTATATTTACGGCGGCCTCTGCGACAATTTTGCATGCAACGCTCAATGGCACGGTTGATATTGTTTTGGCACTGATCTTAATTGCTGGAGGCGTGGTTGGCGCACAGCTTGGTGTTTTATTTGCGCGCTTTGTTAAAGGTAATTATGCGCGTGTGGTTTTAGCGATCCTGATTATGGCTGTTTGTACACGTCTTTGCATTGACCTGTTCCTTGAGCCTGTGGATGTGTATTCTTATGTGGTGGTGTTGTAGGATGCGCAAATTTTTACTGAACGTCACTTTAGGATTATCAATCGGAGCGGGGGCATTATTCGCTAGCGCTTTGCCTGCTTTGGCTGTGTCTCCGTTGAAAATTGATGTGGCTTATAATCACCTTGATATTACGACAGGTTTTACCGGTGGGGATATTGTCGTCTATGGTAAGCGTAATTGGCGCGGAGAGATCGCTCTTGTCATTAAAGGGCCAGAGCGTGATGTCATTGTTAGGCGCAAGGAAAATATCTTAGGCGCATGGATTAATAAATCTTGGGTGCGCTTTAAATCTGTACCTGAATATTATGATTTTTCGACGAGCGTGAGTGATTATAAGAGCTTTGAAAAATACGGGATCGGTGTTGATGCGATTTCTTTTGTGGCTACGAATTCTGAGAAGAAAATAGATCGCTATAAGGATGCATATCTTGCGCAGCAAAGAGCGAGACGTTTTTATGCGGGTGAGCCCTCTAATATGGAGTTCTTAGATCCGCACTTTTTTAAGACGCGTTTTCAAGTGCCTGCGAATGTGCCGAAAGGTGTTTACACAGTTACGGCGTATCTGATTGATCAGGGACGTATTGCGTATCAAGAAGAGGTGCAGGTGAATGTCGCGCAAGTCGGTTTTAATTCGCATGTAAATAAGTTTTCACAAAATAATGGTTTTAGCTATGCGGCTGTTTGTTTGTTTATCGCGCTCTTATCTGGGTGGTTGTCAAATAAAGTTGCAAGGCGTTCTGCGTAAGAAGAGGGGGATTTAAAATGAGTGGGAAGAAAGATATGGATGAAGAAAAAAGTATAGCGGCTAAGAAAAGTGGGGTTTTCTTGCTGGTTGTGGATGAAAGTGCTGAGTTTAAAGTGGCTTTGAAATCTGCTTGTGATTTGGCGTTAAAGCAAAAAGGCCATATTGCGCTTTTATATGTGATAGAACCACCCGGCTTTCAGCAATGGGGCATGGTTGAAGAACAAATGCTAGCGGAAGAAAAGCAAAAGGCGCATGAGCGCGTTATGGCAGCAGCGCAAGTTGTTAAGGATAAGCTCGATGAAATGCCAACTTTCTATATCAAAGAAGGTGATGGGCGTGATGTTGTGTTAGAGGTTATTGAAGAGGCGGGAGATGTTGAGGCTTTGGTGCTTGGCGCTGGCGGCGCTACGAACCCATTGATCGGTTATTTCTCTGCGAAAGGCTTGTCCGCGTTGAAAGTTCCTCTATTTATTATTCCAGACACGACGCAAATTTAAAAAACGAAAATATAAAGTCATTACGATAAGAGTTATTACATATGTTTATTCAAACTGAGCTAACGCCAAACCCTGCGACAATTAAATTCTTACCCGGTCAGGATATTTCACCTGATGGGAGTGTTGAGTTTAAATCTATGGAGGAGACGGGCAGCTCACCTTTGGCGCAGCGTTTATTTACGATGCAAGGCGTTGATAATGTTTTCTTTGGTCATGATTTTGTTTCGATCAGCAAGAGTGATGATACAGATTGGTCGATGCTCAAGCCTATGGTTATGGCGGTTCTTATGGAGCATTTATCAACTGGCCAGCCTATTTTGATAGGGCAGCGCAGTGATGGCGAGCCTATTGATGAAGATGAAATCTCTGCTCAAATCCGTGAGTTGATCGCAAATCGTGTGCGCCCAATGGTGATGATGGATGGCGGTGATATCGAGTTTGACTCATTTGATAAAGATGCTGGGATTGTGTATTTGCGAATGATGGGGGCATGTTCGGGCTGTCCGAGTTCAACGGCTACGCTGAAAATGGGCGTTGAGAATATGCTAAAGCATTTTATTCCTGAAGTGCAGGAAGTTCGTCCTCTTGAGGGCTAGATTCCTCTTGCTCTTTGTGAAAGAGCATCCCACTCCAGCGCCATTGTAGCGCTTCATCAGAGCCTAAAACATTCTCGTTTCTTGGTGCGTTCTCGGGCATGGTGCAATTGAGGCGCATTCTAGAGCCTATTTCGTGACCGTCTAGGCGGATTTCTATGCGTGTGCCTAATCGGTTGAGAAGGGGCTCATTATATCCTGATATGAAGCAATTTAAGGAGTCTATTTGCGGCGCTAAAGCATCTGGGATTGTAAAGCCAGCCATGAAAGTATTTACGCCTGATAGATCATAGTCGTTGGGTGTAATATCGCCCATGGGAAGTGGGAGCGTATTGGTTATGCGCTGAAAGCGTTCTAAATCTGCGAAATCTTCTGTGATGCTAAAGCGTGGAATATCATAGAGATCAATGCCCGGATAATAAGGGCCTGAACGTAGAGTGAAGCCTGCGGTAAAGCCTTGAGATTGTGTAAGTTTGATAAGGCTGTTTGATGTTTCGCCGTGCGGGTAGGCTATATATTTTACTTCTTCACCAAAATATTCTCTGTGCCGGCTGCGCGCTTTATTCAGGCTTGCTAAGATGGCGCTGCCACTTAAATGGGCTGTGTGATTGTAATAGGCGGGTAGTACGCCGAGTGTTACAGTTTTTTCATTCTTGAGCTTTTTAAGCTGTTTCCAACTCATGAAACCTGCTGCATTTTCGTCCGCCTTGTTGGCTGCATAAAAAAGTGTGAAGGGGATGTCTTTATCTAGCAGGGTTGGTATTGCATTTTTCCATGCAGATTCATAAGCGCCATCAAGGGTGATTGCGATTGTTTTTGGCGGGAGGATTTTTGCATTGGCAATAGCATCTAGTAGTTCCGGTAAGGCTATGATGTTGTAGCCGCCTTTTTCTAGTTCTTCTATTTGCTGATTAAATTGCTCAATTCGAATGTTTGAGTCCGGATAGCTATCTTCGCCGATACGATGATAGGTGAGGATAACGGCTTTTTTATTATCCTGCGGTAAGGTTGCTGCTTTTGCGGGTGCGGATGTTATATGATTAAGCGCGATCATATAAAGGCACAGTGAAGCGGCTTTGTTAAAAAACTTAAAATGCATAATCTGGTTGTACTGCATAATGGCTGTAATGTAAAAGGTAAGCATGAAAAAATTAGAGAATATCATTTTGATTGATACATCGCTTGGGGCGTGTAGTGCAGCGGCCTTTAAAGGTGATGCCTGCGCTGTGCGTAGTGAGATGAAAGCACATGGGCAATCAGAGTTGCTTGTGCCGATGATGCAAGAGGTTATGGCTGAGCTGTCTTTAGAATATAAAGCGCTGGATGCAGTGATTGTGACGATGGGGCCGGGTGCGTTTACTGGTTTGCGTATTGGTTTATCGAGTGCGCGGGCTCTCGCTTTGAGTGCAGATATTGCGCTCTATGGGATGAGTAGTTTGCAAGCTATGGCTTTGAGTGCGCTTGATGGGCGTAAAGATGTGGAGAGGCTTCGCGTTCTCATTGATCCACGTCGTGATGATTATTACATGCAGGATTTTGATTGTAAGGGGATGCCTCTTAATGAAGCGCAGTTGGTCGATGGCCATGCGGCGTGCCAAGATTTAGATGCTTTGGATATGATATGCGGGGATGCGGCTGAGCGTTTTAGTCAGCGTGAGCTTGAGAATTTAAGTAGCAATAGTATGCAGAAAATAAATTATGGGTTTAATTCTGCTGATCTTTTATGTATAGGTAGTATTATAAAGATGCATCCTGAATATTTATCTGATCAGGTTGAGCCAATTTATTTGCGTGGTGCTGATATATCGCAAAGTAAAAAAACATATAGGACTTTGGCTTCAGATTGATATTGGGTGTTTGGCTATAATGCTTTTATTTCAAACAATCAAAAAGGCTGCTTATGTCTGATGATCTTGATCAAGATACACTTTTAAATTTAACTGCTGATGTTGTGTGTGCCTATGTCTCCTGTAATGAGATGGAGCCTGATGCGTTGCCGGCATTTATGAAATCAGTTTATCAAAGTTTTTCTGAACTAAGTGCGTTGGAGAGTCGTGAGGGTGTTGCCAATATTTCGCCGGCAGTTGATGTGAAAGACTCTGTGAAGGATGATCATATTATCTGTCTAGAAGATGGTAAAAAGCTCAAAATGCTAAAGCGTTACCTTAAAACAGCCTATGGAATGAGCCCAGAGGATTATCGTAAGCGTTGGGGGCTTCCTAATGATTACCCAATGGTTGCGCCTAATTACGCGAAAAAGCGTTCTAAGTTGGCTAAAGATATTGGTCTAGGGAAACGGTAAATAAGAGTGGCGCTATTTGCTGAGCTCTATACTGCGCTGTTTTGCGGCTTCTAGGGCTTCATTGAAAATTTCTTGCCAACGTCCATCCATTAAAATATTAAGCGCTGCTGCTGTTGTGCCGCCGGGGCTTGTGACATTTTGACGTAGTGTGCCTGCGCTGAGCTCATTTTCTTGTTCTGCGAGAGCCGAGGCGCCAATGATGGTTTGTCTTGCAAGCTTTACAGCGAGCTCTTGGGGGAGGCCTATATTTTCACCAGCATGGCTCATAATTTCTATCATGTGAAAGAGGTAAGCGGGGCCGCTGCCTGCAAGTGCTGTGACGGGATCGAATAAGGATTCATCTTCTAGCCATATATATTCACCGGCTGTTTTTGCGAGTTGCTCTGCGAGCTTTTTATGCGGCTCAGATACATATGGATTTGTCATGAGCGCAGTTATGCCTTTGCCTATCGCCGATGGTGTGTTTGGCATTGTGCGGATTATGGGCTGGTTGTGTTCGAAAAACTTCTCCAATGTAGCAATGGATGTACCTGCTGCGATTGAGAGAAGTGTTGTTTGCTCTTTTATAAAAGGAAGCGCAGGTGTCAGGGCGTCTTTAATCATTTGCGGTTTAACAGCAATGATTAAAAGGTCTGTTTTTTGTAAGCTTTGTTTTGCGTTTAAGGGGCTTGGGAAATATTCCACGCTGTTTATAGAGGGGGCGCTTGGCTTGATGATGCTGAATTGCGCTTTTATTTCTGGTGCGTTTATCCATGATTTGAGCAGGGCGCCGCCCATATTCCCGCAGCCGAGCATTGTTATATGTGCTGGTGATGCGGGGCTCATTCTTTCGTGCTCATTTTGTTTTAAAAGTTATGATTGGCCAACAGTTTCCATTAGCGCTAATGAGACGTTGGATTCGTTGAGTGTCACGTGATCTTCGTTGAAAAGCTTGAAGACACTGTAATAGCGCTCACACTGCATTAAGGCTGCATCCACGATATCTTCGATCATCTCAGATGCACCGCTCATACTTGCTGCACGGAGCATGCATGTATAGCGGAAGATCGGTGTGCGTGTTTCATTTGGAAGGTCAAAATGACCCATCCATAAATGTTCATTCATCGAAAGAAGTGCCGAATGGGCGTTATCCATGTTTTCTGGGGAAACCGTGATGTCATAGTGACAGCCAAATTGAAGCGCGTTGAATTCTTCCTGCCAGATGAAGAAGAGATTATATTTGCCGTATTTACCCTGAACCTCAAGCATCAGCTCTTCGTTTGTTGGGCGTGAAAATGTCCAGTTATGTGCGTTGAGCACTTCCTCGACATTATCAATCGGATTGTGGTCTTCTTGAATTGTTTCGAACCATTCTTGCATTAGCTTTTCTTCCCACTTTTGCTAGCTTTCTTTGCATCTTTATTGAGTTGTGTCTCAAGGTCTGTGATGCGTTTTTGCTGCTCGTTGACCAGTTTTCTGGTTTCATTGAGTACGAGCTCTAAGCGATCAAAATCTTCGCGGGGCACTAGTTCTAGACGTGTCACAATGTCATCAACATGTGTCTTAATGTCTTCACGTATGTTACGGGCCATGCCGCCTGTGATGCTGATTGCACCGCCAGCCATACGCGCTATATCGTCAAGAATTTTTTCTTTGCCCATCTTGATCAGCCTTACTTCTTTTATTTTCTGCTTAGCTAGCATGCGGTTTGTTTAAGGGCAATGTTAAAGAATCCTTTTTTATTATTTGGTTGTGGATGATGTGTTGAAGCTTTTGTTTTAGAATGGCTTGACATGGTGGCGTATAAGTTGAACAAATGCGCATTCGTTATTGAAAGGAAAAGAAAAATCATGTGGGCATATCCTGAAATCGATCCGGTCGCTTTCTCTATTGGACCTCTGGTAATACGTTGGTATGCGCTGGCTTATTTGGCAGGGTTTTTAATAGGGTGGCGTTACTGCATGCATATAGCAGGATTCGATGAGGGCAAGCGCCCGAATGCTAAGGATATTGATGATTTTCTGCCTTGGGCTATTGTTGGTGTGATTTTGGGTGGCCGTTTGGGATATGTGCTTTTTTATCAGGCGGATTATTATTTTGCTAATCCAGGTGAGATTTACAAATTATGGCATGGGGGGATGTCTTTTCATGGCGGGACTTTGGGCGTGATTGCGTCTATGATCCTTTATTCATGGAGGCAGAAAATTTCATTATTAAGATTGGCCGATTTTGTGGCTGCGTGTGCGCCAATTGGCTTATTTTTCGGACGGTTAGCGAATTTTATTAATGGCGAGCTTTATGGGCGTGTGACGCAAAGCTCTTGGGGGATGGTCTTTCCGCATGCGGGCGAAGAGCCGCGTCACCCGAGCCAACTTTATGAAGCTTTCTTGGAAGGGTTGGTTCTGTTTATTCTTCTAGCGGTTGCTGTGCGTATTAAGGCTGTGCGTGATCGTCAGGGCATGGTTGCTGGGCTATTCTTGATTGGCTATGGCGTCTTTAGAAGTGTTGTTGAGCTGTTTAGAGAGCCTGATGCTTATTTAGGGTTATTCTGGGGCAGTATCTCGATGGGGCAGATATTAAGCTTGCCGATGGCCTTGGCTGGTGTGGCTTTATGTGTGTTTGCGTGTGTTTATAAAAATGCGCGCTGTGAGGCTCATTCTGGAATGGCTGTGAAGGATGCTGAGTAGGCTATGGCTGCGTTTCATGATTTAGAGCAGGTGATTAAAGCTAGTATTCGGCAAAATGGGCCTATGGATGTGGGGTCTTACATGTCGTTGTGCTTGTCGCATCCTGAATATGGTTACTATATGAAGAAAGACCCGTTTGGAAAAAGCGGTGATTTTGTGACGGCGCCTGAGGTTTCTCAGCTTTTTGGTGAAATGCTGGGGGCGTGGTGCGCGGATATATGGATGCAGATGGGCGCGCCTGAGCGCTTTATGTTTTTGGAGTGTGGGCCTGGTCGGGGCACGCTTATGGCCGATATGATGCGTAGCACGCGTATGGCAAAAGGATTTCATGCTGCTGCTGAATTGCATCTTTTAGAGATTAGTCCCGCCTTAAAAGCTAAGCAAAAAGAAACGCTTGCGGATTATAAGGTCGAGTGGCATGCGGGGCTTGATACTGTTCCAGATGATGCACCAATGATTGTGATCGGCAATGAGTTTTTTGATGCGCTTCCCTTTAGAAGTTTCCAAAAGCAGAGCGATGGTCAGTGGGCTGAGCGTGTTGTTGCTCTTGAGGGGGGTGGCGAGCAGGCTGGGCTTTGTTTTGGTCTTTGTCCTTTGGGGGTGGAGATGGAGGGGTATATTCCTTTTCATCTTAAAGGGGCGCAAGCGGGTAGCATTTTTGAGGCAGCCCCTGTGCGCCAGAATGTCATGCGTCAGATTGCTGAGCGTATAAAATCGCAAAATGGTGCGGCTTTATTTCTAGATTATGGGCATGCTCAATCGGGGTTGGGTGATAGTTTTCAAGCGCTAAAAGGTCATAAATATGTGGATGTTCTTAAATTTTGCGGAGATGCTGATTTAACATCCCACGTTGATTTTGAGGGGCTTGTTCAAGGGCTTGATCGGCTAGTCGATGTGAGGGGGGCTGTGGAGCAGGGTGCGTTTCTTTGCGCCTTGGGAATAGAAGTGCGCATGCAGATGCTAGCGCAGAAAATATCTGAACAAGAGGCGTTTGCTTTGCAAAAAGGTTTGCAGCGTTTGATTGCATCAGATCAAATGGGGGCGTTATTTAAAGTTGTTTACATGGGAGCGCTTGATGGTCACCGAAAAATTGAACCTTGCGGGTTTTGAAGAATATTATTACATCTCGCGCGCTTTTAAAGAAAAACATGGGGGGGATGTCTTTCATGGTTTTTTCACGCGCCATGGTGGCGTAAGCACAGATCTATATAGTAGCTTGAATTGCGGGCTGGGCTCTGGTGATGATCACCATAAAGTTACGCAAAATCGACGTCTTGTTGAAGAGCTCTCTGGTGCAAAAAAGAATAGCCTGGTGAGCTTGTATCAAATTCATAGTGCGGAGTGCGTTATTGTCGATCAGCCCTTGGGGGATGATGCACGACAAGAAGGTGATGCGCTTGTCACGGATAAAGCAGGGATCTTGCTTGGTATTTTAACGGCCGACTGCGCACCAGTTTTATTTAGCGGGCGTAAAAAAGATGGCAGCCAAGTCGTAGGGGCTGCACATGCCGGATGGGGCGGTGCGTTTAAAGGTGTGCTCTCACAAACGGTTGAAAAAATGAAAAGTTTGGGTGCGGAGTTAGAAACGATTAGCGCATGTATTGGCCCTTGTATCTCTCAAGAATCTTATGAGGTTGGCCGTGATTTTTATGAGCGCTTTCTTGAGCAAGACCAAGAGAATGCCGCATTTTTTATTCCAAGCGCGCAAGCAGAGCATTACATGTTTGATTTGCCTGCTTATGTACGCAAACAGTTAGAAGCTGCGGGTGTTAAGCAGATAGAGCATAAGGACCTCGATACATATTTTAATGAAGAGGATTTCTACAGCTATCGGCGGACGACACACCGTAAAGAACCTGATTATGGACGTCAGATTTCGGTCATAAAAATCAATGAATAATAGCTTTAGCTAAATTCGCTGAAGGTAAGTGTTGATTTTTTTATTCGTTTTTACTTATAGTGCGCGCATATTAAAGACATGCGCATTATTGCAGTTTATTTAGAGTTATAAAAATAAGGCTAAAGTTATGAAACTCATCTCAGGAAATTCTAATCGTGCACTTGCAGAAGCTATCTCTTCTTATTTAAATGTGCCATTAACGCAAGCTTCAGTTAAACGCTTTGCGGATAACGAAATTTTCGTTGAGATCATGGAGAATGTGCGCGGTGAAGATTGTTTCTTTATTCAATCTACATCCTATCCTGCGAATGACCATTTGATGGAGCTGCTTATCGCGATCGATGCGCTGAAGCGTGGTTCTGCGCGCCGTATTACAGCGGTTATTCCTTATTTCGGTTATGCGAGACAAGATCGTAAAACGGGTGGCCGTACTCCGATTTCTGCGAAATTGGTTGCTGATTTGATTACAGCAGCTGGAGCGGATCGCGTTCTTACGATGGATTTGCATGCCGGTCAGATTCAAGGCTTTTTCGATATCCCAGTTGATAACCTTACTGCTGCGCCAGTATTTGCGCCGCATATCCAAGAGCGTTTTGAAGGTGAGAGATTATGTATTGTATCACCTGATGTTGGGGGGGTGGTGCGTGCGCGTCACCTTGCAAAACGCTTAGGCGCTGATTTGGCGATTATTGATAAGCGCCGTGAAAAAGCCGGTGTATCCGAAGTGATGCATGTCATTGGTGAGGTTGATGGTAAAGTTTGTATTCTGGTTGATGATATTGTCGATAGTGGTGGCACCTTGTGTAATGCTGCGAGCGCTTTGATTGAGCATGGTGCTAAGCAAGTTCACTCATATGTTGTTCATGGCGTGTTGTCTGGCAATGCGGTTGAGAAGGTCGAAAAATCACCTATGGAGAGCTTGGTTATCACAGACTCTATTTGTGTGAGAGAAGATGTTGCAGACTCTAAGTCTGTCATCCCGCTTTCAGTTGCGCCGCTTTTTGGTGAGGGGGTTCTCCGTACTGCGGAAGAGCGTTCAATCTCAGCACTTTTCAAGTAAATCTATAGTCTTTCGTTAGAGCGCTTAGGCACATCTTTTAAAACTCTTCACTCCGTTTGTCGGATTTTAATAGGGGGGTGGGGTAGCCTATTGTTTTTAAAGGATTTGTATTCAGTTTGTTTGTAAATACAATTCTGGCGCTTATGAATTAAATATAACAGCTTTTAGGAATTTATTCAAGATTCAGTTTTTCCTTGATCTTTGGGGCTAAAGCCCTTAAAAAGCCTCAATTACTTAACAGGCCTAAATCCCCCCTGGAGGTGGGCCACATATTAGAAGGAAAAGCTAATGTCTAAGAACTATGCAATGGCGGCAGCAAACAGAGACGGTGCAGGTAAGGGGATCGCACGCGCTCTTCGTCGCGAAAATCGTGTTCCAGCGGTTATCTATGGAGATAGCAAGGAACCAGTAACAATTTCCCTTTCAGCACGTGATATTAACGTAGAATATAACAAAGGCCACATGTTCACACAGCTATGTGATTTGGACGTAGATGGTTCTAAGCACCTTGTTTTGGCGCGTGATGTTCAGGTTCACCCTGTAACTGATGTTGTTATGCACGTAGATTTCTTGCGCGTGACTAAGAAAACAAAAATCGCAGTTGATGTTCCTGTTAAATTTATTGATGAAGAGCAGTCACCTGGTTTGGATCAAAAAGGTATCTTGAACGTTACACGTTATACTGTTGAACTTCTTTGTGGCGCGACAGAGATTCCTGAGCAGTTAGAAGTTAGCCTTGCAGGTAAAGAGCATGGCGATGCTGTTAAGATGAGTGATGCGAAGCTTCCTGCTGGTACATCTCCTGTTATTTCAGATCGTGATTTCACAATCGCAACTATTCTTGCACCACGTAAGCTTGAAGAAGAAGCACCTGCTGAGGGTGAAGAAGCTGCTGCTGAAGGTGAAGCTGCTGCTGAAGAAGCACCTGCAGAAGAATAAAAATTATAAGCATCCCCATCAAAATGGGGATCTTTTTCTTTTAGAAGTTGAGATCCCCGCTTATTGCGGGGATGCTTTTTTATGAGCTGGAATTTTTTTAAAAAAGCAGAGAGTGATATGTGGCTTTTAGTTGGGCTTGGTAATCCGGGAAGTAAATATGAGGGTAACCGTCATAATGTCGGGTTTCATGTTATTGATGCTTTGGCGGATGAATATGGGATAGGCCCTTTTAAGTCTAAGTTTAATGCGGAAATAGCAGAAGGTCGTATTGGCGATCAGAAGGTTGTTTTGCTCAAGCCGCAAACATATATGAATGAGAGCGGACAGTCTGTTGGTAAGGCGTTGAAATTCTTTAAAATTACTAAAGCGCGTACTGTTGTGTTCCATGATGAATTGGATTTGGCGCCGGGTAAGATGCGTGTGAAGATGGGCGGCGGTGTTGCTGGGCATAACGGGCTGAAGTCTATTCGTGCGCATTTGGGAACACCAGATTTTCGCCGTGTGCGTATTGGTATTGGTCACCCTGGGGATCGCAACCGTGTTAGCGGTTATGTTTTGAGCGATTTTTCTAAGGCTGAAAAGCCTATGGTCGAAGATATGGTGAATAGTTTATCTGCGAAGATTGATATTTTGTTGAATGGTGAAGATGAACTCTATATGACGAGAGTTTCAGAGGCGTTGCCTAAATAAGAAGGGATAAATGAATGAGTTTTAATTGTGGTATTGTTGGTCTGCCGAATGTTGGTAAATCTACGCTTCATAATGCTTTGACTGCGACGCAAGCTGCGCAGGCAGCGAATTTCCCATTCTGTACGATTGAGCCGAATGTTGGCCGTGTGGCTGTGCCTGATACGCGCTTAGATGATATTGCTAAGATGGCGGGCTCTCAGAAAATTATTCCTGCACAGCTTGAGTTTGTGGATATTGCGGGGCTTGTTAAAGGCGCATCAAAAGGTGAGGGGCTTGGTAACCAGTTCTTGTCTAATATCCGTGAGACGGATGCGATTATCCATGTTTTGCGTTGTTTTGAGAATGATGACATCACGCATGTTGAAGGTTCGGTTGATCCGATCCGTGATGCGGAAACGATTGAAACAGAATTAATGCTGGCTGATCTTGAAAGCGTTGATCGTCAGATTACCAATTTGCAAAAGAAAGCGCGTGGTAATGATAAAGACGCTAAGCTGATGCTTGATTTGGCTGAGAAGGTGAAGGCTGTGCTTGAGAATGGGCAGCCTGCGCGCACAGTTGAAGTTGATGAAAAGGATGCGGATGAGCGCCGTGCTTTTAAATTGCTACAGCTTCTTACTGCCAAGCCTATTCTTTATGTTTGTAATGTAAATGAAGATGATGCGGCTAGCGGCAATGCGCAGACTAAACGCGTTGAAGAGATGGCATCTGCGCAAGGGGCGCAAGTGGTTGTAATTTGCGCTGCGATTGAGGAAGAGATTGCGCAGCTAGATACTAAAGAAGAGAAGATGGAATATCTTGAATCTATGGGCTTGAGTGAGCCGGGTTTGGATAGAATCATTAAGGCTGGCTTTAAGCTTTTAGGTTTGCAGACTTATTTTACTGCGGGGCCAAAAGAGACGCGTGCTTGGACGGTGCGTGTTGGAGCGAAAGCACCGGAAGCTGCGGGGTGTATTCACTCTGATTTTGAAAAAGGCTTCATTAAGGCTGAAGTGATTGCGTTTGAAGATTACTTAAATGGCGGCGAGCAGGGTGCAAAAGATGCGGGTAAAATGCGTCAAGAAGGTAAGGAATATGTCGTGGCGGATGGCGATGTCATCCTCTTCCGCTTTAATGTTTAAGTGCGATGTTTAAACTTTAGGTGCGGCTGTTGTTAGCTCATTTACTTGCGCTGTCTGCTCAAGTTCTGCAGCGTCTTGCGCTGGTGCTTCAGTAACATTTTGCACAGAATTGTTAAATGGTGATTTGATCACAGCTTCTCTGTGGGTGAGGAAGTCGCGCCCATCTTTTTTAGAGTTCTCTAAGATCTTTTGCATAGCTTTGTCTGCAACGCCAAGAGCTTCATCTTTATTTTGAAGAAACGCTCTGCGATCTGATTCAGCGATCTTACCTACTGGGATTTCTTCTACAGCGCTGTATAGGGCTTGTATTGCATATGAGCGTAGAAGATCTGTCTTTGGACCTCTCCAGCTGAAATACGCGCTTCTTACAGCTTCTAGATCTTCAGCAGTGATGCGGTCATTACTATTGCTATCTGTGTGCTCTAAACGCTTAGCGAGAAGAGATTTCATATGGTCGATGATTTCATCTTTATTGGATGTAACAGCCTGATAAAATTCCTCATGAATATCGACATTATCTTCATTTTCGTATCTGAATGGCTCAACCATATTTCCTTCTTCATCTTGGATGAGGAAGCTAAAGCCTTGCTCTGTATCTGTTGAGCTGATCCAGCCTGCTTCTTGTATCGAGTATTTGAGCTCAAATTTATGATCCGCTGTTTCAATCGTGAGTGACTGAAGGCTCATGGCTTCTTCATATTGCTCGATAGAGAAGAGGACATTTTTATGTGTGTTGATGTAAGACTGAATTGTTCTAAGTGCTCTTGACTCATCTGTTTGCTCATAAGTCATATGCTGTCCGTTATAAGAAGATTTAAGGCTATCGTGATAATAGCGATCGAACTTGTTTTCGTCTGCTAGGTAATAACCAATCGGCAAGCCATCTATTTCTGTTGGTAGGCCGTGTTTTGTAGCAAGTAATTCTGTTCTGCTTAAGAAGTTAGCGTCAGTGTAATTTTCTTTTAAGCTATCAATTTGATCTTGTGTGAAGTTTACTTCACTGGCCATATCAATCATAAGATCAGGGAAGATCATTTGAGCAGTAGCTGGATCAATATCGTATTTCTCAATGAACTCAGCCATTTTTGTTGTCTTTAGATAGATTTCACTACCAACACCTGTCACATCTAATCCAGATGCGCCAAGATAAATATTATAGATTTCATCCAAATCATCCATGGCTTCGACGGGTAAGATGCCAAGTTCTATAAGAGCTTTTGCATTATCTTCGGCGGCATCGATTTCAAGCTTACCGATGGCGGCGCCAGCAACAGCACCAACTAAGCCCCATTTAGTTGCCTTTGCGAAACCTTTTGAGAAATCTTTTGCAGTGTGGAATAGGCCTGAGCTTACAGCTTTAAATGCGCTTTTTAAGAAGCCAGGTTTTGTCGTTACGAGTTTTTTAAACTGGAATGCGTAAAGATCACGGCCAAGAATATAGTTATCCAAAACAGCCGATAGTTTTTGCGGTTTTGCTGAGAGGACGTCTTTTGCTAGCTGAGCTGCATCATCAACTGTGTTGATGAGTAATTTATGGTTTTGATAGTTTTTAAATTTAGAGTCACTAATGCCGGCATTTTTGAGCAGAGATTTTTGCTCATTCATTAATTTTACTTTTTGAGATGCGCTTAAATCGTTGTTCAAGCGCACTTCATTGATGAGGCGTGCTTTCTCAGCCGCTTGCAGCTGCGCTTCTGTAAAGCCTAATTGTGTGCGTAAGATTTCTCTCGGCTGTGTAGATGGGTTAGTTACGCGCTCTGGTCTATAGTCTGGGGCGTTACGTGTTTCAATTGTATGATTTGGTTTTGAAGCCTGTTTATACGCATCGCTTATATGCGCTTTTGCGGCATTGGTTACTGGGCCAGCGGCTCTTGCTGCAGCTCTTGCATTACGCACAGCTGCGGCTACTGGGCCAGCTTTGGCCGCTTCACCAGGAATGTTATCGCTATATTCTTCTGGCGCTAGGTTATTATCAGCAACAGGATCAACTGGTGTGATGATGATCTCTGGCGTCTCTCCATCATTTGTATTTTCGTCACTGTTATCTGGATTATCGCTGTCATCACCATCTGGTGAAGGAGTAGGGGCAGGCGTTGGCTCTGGCTTAGGTGGGAAGCGTCTTAGTTTTTCTTGCTCAACGAAGAGGTCGCGATTTGGATCGTACTGTCCTTTTTTTCTTAATGTTAACAAGTATGTATAGCTGTTCGCTAGATCCATATCTTTGATATAGTTCTCAAATGTTTGCGCGTGCTGAGGGTTAATGGCATTGAGCTTTTGCTTTATCTCTTCATAGCTAAGATCGTAATTACGCACGCGGTTATTGGTGTTTTCTTTAAAGAAAACAGAGATAGCGTCTTGATCACCATTAAAAATATCATTGAGTTCGAAGCCATGTAAGCGCACAAAATAATCTGCGAGAAGGTCTTGGTGAGGCGCGCCATAACGGCCATTCCAGCTGTCGTCATCGCTCCATTGAGTATAGCCTTGCTCATCAAATTGAAGCTGGCCGTTTGCGTCTTTTGTTGGCTCGCCAATACGTGCAGGCACATGGTCATTACAATATGGCTCGTAGTAATTATTGACAACGCGCGCATAGAGCTCGTTATCAAACATGTCTGGGCGTACTTCTTGAACTACAGCGCCAAGGAAGGCTGCTTTGAAGTTGTTTCCTAGGCGAGCATATTCTAGGCCTTCATCTGCTTTATATCTAAGAAGGCTTTGCTTGAAGTCTTCTGTAACGTTGCGGCTGTAGCCACTTTCGCGAGCGATTTTTTCAGCAGCCTTCATGAGGTCTGCTTCTGAGATTTTTGCTAGACCATCTTTAAAGAGCTGCTCTTGATCATCACGAGAGAGGGATTTTAGCGCATCATAACCATCTGGTACAAAATTGTTTTCATTCGGACCGCGTAGATAATCTATACGGCGCATATAATCAGGATCGCCAAGTTGTGGCCCTGGGAAAGAAGTGAAAACAATATCAACGTCTTTTGCGTAAGGGTTGAAGAAGATTGTTTTGCCGTCTTGTTTATATTCGCCAAGCATCGCCTGTGAAATATGACCGAGCGTGCTTTCATGTTCATTTATGAAAGCTTGTAATTCATCTTTTGTTGCGCCGTCTTTTGGTTTTGCATCGCTGAGAACTTCGATTGCATAAATTTCAAAACGTAGGCGGGCATAGTCGCGGATTTCTTGGCGTGATGCTGTTGTTTTATCACCAAAATACGCTTCAATAGCGGCTTTTTGCTCTGGGTTGTTTGTATTGTAAAGATCGGAGACTGGTAGCGCCTCGCCATCTTTTAAGCGATCGATCTTAGAGTAAGCATCAAGCGAGAAGAAATTATCGCGGATATATGTGTTATCAAGTGCATTTTGGTGCGCTTGTGGATCATAGCCTTGACCGCTATTCATAAAGGTGAACATTTCAAAGACTGTTTGGCCACGATTATAATCTTCACTCGCATTCTTAAGCTCTGAGCCATAACCATCATAAGATGTTGCTAGGCTTGTCGCGATTGCGAGGAAGTTATTAATGTCGGTTTCACTTTGCTCTTTTTTTAGAGCTTCGATAATTGCACTTTTTCTTAGCTTTTCAGCGTCTAGGTCTGAGCTGTCAATTTCCTTTAGGATCTCATTGAGAACAGGGCTGTTGGCAAATATTTTGCGTGCCGCTTCTTTTTGCTTTTCGAGTGTTTCTAATCTGCGCTCTTCTTTTTCTTCCGGGCTTTCTTCAGCATGTAGAGCGTAAAATTCATAATCAGCAGTTTTTATGCGATCTAGTTCAGTTTCTTTTTCTTCCAGCTCTAGCGCCATGAAATATGTGAGAGCCGGGTGGGGCTTTCTTACATCAAGTTCTACACCTTGGATGAGTGTGCCTTGTGCATCTTTAGCGCGCTCACCTGTTGCTGGGTCGATTTCGTTGAAGAAATATGTTTGCTGGTTATTGTTGTCTAAGCCGCGAACGATTTCGTAAGTCTTGCCGTCTAGTGCCGGAAGCGCAATAAGCTTTTTAGTGCCGCCTGCGCGGTCTTCTAGGTATTCTGCCGCATTTTCTTCGATAAGGTTGTGAACATAGTCACGCACTGCAAGCTCTGTTGCAACGTTGTAAATACCGTTTGAAGGGTAGATGCCGAATTCTTCTTGAACTTCAATAACGCTTGAATATGTCGGTGGGCGGATATCTTTTAGAGGGTCAACTGGCTCTGGTGGCGTTGGCGGCTCTTCTGGTTCTTCAGTGGCTTCTGGTTCAGCTGGCGCTGGTGTTGAATCAGCAGATGGTGGCGCTTTTTCTTTAGAAAGAATAGCAAGTGTGTCACCTTCAATGCCAAGCTTCGCGAGAGCGGCTTTCGCATTGTTAATATCAGCGTCTCTATATTCTTTTAAAAATTCTTCATATTCGCTAGCGCTTACATTCACATCATCGGAAACAAGCATTTCAGAGAGTGTTTTGTAGAAAATAGGTATTGCCGTTGCAGCGATGAGGTTGTTTAGATCATCAGCTTTGATGTCTTTAGCTGCGCGGCCTTTTCCAAATTCAATGATGCGGTCTTGAAGGAAGGCTTCGCGAACAGCTTCCATATTGCCAGAATTTACTTGGTCGATTGCATCACCGTCAGTGTTAAGCAGACGCTCTTTAATTTGTGCAGCTAGCGCTGTTTCAAATTCACCATAGTTTAGAGAGATGTCTCTAGCGAGGCTTTGTTTGAAAGCTTCATATTGATTTTGTGCAATAAAGTCTGAAAGATTACGGCCATCTGTAGCCTGTAGTAAAAAGCCGTTTTCTGTATCGTTGCCAATAAAATTCTCTGAAGAGGTGTACTCAAGGTGAAACTCGTTCTGTCCATTATTCAGAACGATGCGATTTTGATATAATTCTGGCTTAACCGTTAAACTCAAACGCTATACCCTTTTACTCTCTTTAGAGCCTTGTTTTCCTTAGGCTTTTTTATTGTCTTTTAAGGCTAAATATTGTGCCTTTAAGCGCATTATATAGAGTAAGTGTTAATACAATGTTAACGCGGGTAGCGAAAAGCGTTGCTGAAAGCTGCTTCGAGGGGAAATTAACGTCCTCTCACAAGGTTTTCATAAGATTCACGTAGCTGGCGTGTGATTGGGCCGACCGTGTAAGTGCGCTCGTCAATCTTGCCAACAGCAGTTACTTCTGCCGCGGAGCCAGTCAGGAAAATTTCTTCGAAGCTATCGAGTTCTTCTGGTTTGATACGGCGCTCTTCTACAGGGATACCGGCTTCTTTAGCGAGCTGGATCACTGTTTGGCGTGTTAGGCCGTTTAAGAAGCGGTCTGCGATAGGGGTGTGTAATACGCCGTCTTTAATGAGGAAGATGTTAGCGCCAGTGGATTCTGCGACATAGCCTTCGTGATCCATCATAAGGGCGTCTGTGAAGCCGTCTTTTTTAACTTCATATTTTACGATACAGCTTAAATTATAAAGCGAGGCTGTCTTTGCGTCAGTAGGAGCGCAATTTGGTGATGGCTTATGCCAATGCGTCGTTTTTAATGAGATACCTGTTTCACGTACTTTAGGGTCGAAGTAGCTGCCCCAGTTCCACGCTGCGATGGCTAGGTGTGTTTTCGTTCCATGAACATCGATGCCCATTTGCTCTGCGCCGCGCCATGCAGCTGCGCGGATATAGGCGTTTTCTAGTTTGTTCGCCTTTAGGACTTCTTGCTTAAGATGGCAGATTTTCTCTGCGGTATAGTCGATATCCATATGGATGATATTTGCAGAGCGGATAAGGCGCTCTGAGTGCTCGCGGCTTTTAAAGATGTGACCATCATAAGCGCGCTCACCTTCAAAGACTTGAGTTCCATAGTGAAGGGCATGGGTTAGGAAGTGGACTTTAGCTTCGCGCCATGGAAGCATTTTTCCGTCCATCCATATAAAACCATCGCGATCATCAAATGGAATAAGTGTCATTGTTTGTGTGTCCTCTATTTTCCGCGGTGTATTCTTGCTATATAACGTTTTAGAGTAATAGCTATAGGCGTAAAAGTTGGAATTTGTAAATAGTTTGATGAGTGAAAATATAACAAAACAACAAAATTACACAAATCGTCCGCATATATTGGTTGTTGATGATGATAAGCGCATTCGTGAATTATTGGCGCGTTATCTTGGAGCGCAAGGCTATATCGTTTTAGCGGCTGAAGATGCTGCACATGCGCGTGAGAATTTAGAGCGATTTGCGGTAGATGTGATTATTCTGGATGTGATGATGCCCGGGCAAAATGGTGTTGAGTTCGCGGCTGAGCTTAGAGGGCAGGGGGTGAGCACACCCATCGTATTGCTCACAGCGTTAGGGGAAACGCAAGACCGTATTACGGGCTTAGAAGCGGGAGCTGATGATTATATCTCTAAGCCATTTGAGCCAAGAGAGCTTTTATTGCGCTTAGAAGTGATTATAAAGCGAACCATGCAAAAGCATGTGAATGTTAGTGCTGTTCGTTTTGGGCCATGGGTTTATGAGCTTGATAGTCAGATGATTACTTCGGAGCATGAAACGGTGCGTTTGACCTCAACGGAGGTTTTACTGATGAAGGCGCTTATGGCGCATGTAGGGCAAGTTTTGAGCCGTGATGAGCTGGCATCTTTTTGCGGGATCGATGCAGGTGAGCGCACGATTGATGTTCAGGTGACACGCTTGCGTAAGAAATTTGAAGAAGACAGCAAGAACCCTCGCTATCTACAGACGATCAGGGGGAAAGGCTATCGCTTATTGGCGGATGTTCTTTAAATGAGTTTGGTATAAGGTGCATGTGATGGCTGCTTTTAAGATTAAAAACTTTTTGCCAAGAACGCTTTTTGGGCGCTCATTGCTTATTCTTGTTGTGCCTGTTGTTTTGGTGCAAATAACAGCCAGTGTTGTGTTTTTTGACCGTCACTGGATCAAAGTGACTTCGCGTCTGGCTTATGCTGTTGCGGGTGAAATTGGCGTTATTGTTGATGCGTATGAACGCGCAGCCGTTAGAGACGATAATGATATTCTTTACAATGAGCCTTCTTTATTAGCTGTTGAGAAGCATTTGGATTTGAGCGTGCTGTTTCGCTCTGGTGAGGTTTTGCCCTCTCGTCAGCATAACTCTATTGTTTTTGAGGTTTGGGAGATTGCGGTTGCTGATCGATTGGAGCATGAGCTTGAAAAACAGATTGAACAAGATTTTGTCTTGGATATGGATTTTGCGAATAAGGCGATAACGGTTTATGTGCAGCTTGATAATGGGGTTTTGGTTGTGGAGCTGCCGCAAAGGCGTTTATTTTCATCCTCGGGCTATATTTTCTTATTATGGCTGTTTGGTGTGTCTTTGTTGCTGTTGCTTATCTCTGTTGTTTTTATGCGCAATCAAATAAGGCCTATTCGTAAGTTGGCGGTTGCTGCTGAGCGTTTCGGTAAAGGGCATGATGTTAAATATACCAAGCCTGAAGGTGCATCTGAAGTCAGGCAAGCGGCGCAGGCTTTTATTGATATGCGCCAGCGTATTAACCGCCAAGTTCAACAAAGGACTGATATGCTCGCGGGGGTGTCTCATGATTTAAGAACGCCTTTGACACGTTTGAAGCTTGAGTTAGAGCTTATTGGTGATAGTGAAGATGTGCGTGCGATGAAAGATGATGTGCATGAGATGGAGCGCATGGTTGATGGGTATTTGGATTTTATTCGTGGTGAGGGGCTTGAGGACAGTGAGACGATTACGCTGCTCCCTGTTATTGAAAAGCTGAGTGCACGTATTGAAAGGCAGGGCGTGCCTGTTAATCGTGAGATTGACCCGTCTATTGTGCTCCGCGCGCGTCCAATTGCTTTTGAGAGGGCGGTGAATAATCTTCTTAATAATGCGCGACGATATGCGCAAAATATTTGGTTTAAGGCTGCTATTGATGCTGATGGCTGGGTCGAGATTATTATTGAGGATGATGGGCCGGGTGTAGAGGATGCTATGTTGGGTGAGATATTAAAGCCCTTTAAAAGAGCGGATCAATCGCGCAATAGTGAAACGGGCGGTGTTGGCTTAGGGCTTTCTATTACACAAGATATTATTTTGTGTCATGGTGGGGAGATGTCACTAGGGCGTAGTGATACGCATGGGGGCTTGAGTGTTCACATTAAGTTGCCGTTATAGGCTGCATGGAAAGAAGGGCCGTCTAGTTTTGCTAGAGCAGCCCTTTTAAGTGGACATGAAGTGAGTGGTAAAAGGCCTTACGCGGCCTTATTCTTTGGAGTTTGTTTAGTGGTTGAACTGTCCAGCGAAGAAGTGAGCTCATTAACCATCTCTTGAATACGCTTGTTAATGATTGAGCTGTTTTTAGAGCTCGACTGATTGATCATGTCTGAGAGCTCTTGGATTGTTTCGATATTTTTTTGATAGATCTTTTGAAGCATCTGCGAATTTTTTTCCATTTTCGCTTGTGCTGAGGTTTCGCTTAGCATTTCAGTCGCAAGTTTACTATTTTCTTCGGTAAGGTTTGAGAGAAGGGCGTTGTTCTGATTTATGATGCTTTGCATATCAGAGAGAGTATTTTTATGAATTTCTGCAATGGCTTCCATATTCTTACGATTGGTTTCGATGATTTTACTTATATCAATCGGAGTTTGCTGGAACTGCTCCATATATTTTGTGAAGTCCGTCATTGTTATAAATTCAGAAATTTTCTTTTGTTTTGTGGCCATGTTTCTCTCGCTCTACTATCCTTGTTTTGCGTGTTGTTGAAAGGTTAGTACAAGCATAAGTCGTTTTCAAGTTTGTGGCCGTTTTTACACTTTATGGTATGTTTTTTTTGTTTTTTTAAAGTTTTTGCGTGGATATTAGGAAGTTCTTAATAGCTTTAGGGCATCTTCAATATAAAATAGGTGTTTGTTCTATTGGGGCGGACAACAACTTATAAATTAATAAAGTGCGCGACATGGCAGGGAAAAATAGTAAAGACTTTCAGCTTTTTAAAAAGGTCGAGAATATCTCGGTTTTACACCGTTACGTTGTCTTTTTGCTGGTTATCGGCTTGGCATCGCTTGGGCTTGTGAGCTTGATAAGCCCTGAATATGTATTTGCGTTAGATGCAAAGATCGTTGCAAGATTAGTCATCGCATTAAGTGTTGTGGTTTTAATAGTGTCGGCTGTTTTGATTGAAGCGGCCTATCGACGCAACAACGATATGCGCAAAAGAACACAGCGCTTTGGAATTCACAATAGATCATTGAGACATGAATTAGATCGTCTTGAAGACTTAAATAGATCGTTACGTCTGTCTGAGAATAAAAATAAGGATATTATTGATTCTGTTAAGGATGTTATTTTTGAAACAGATGAAAGCGGCCGTTTCATCTTTTTAAATTTACGTTGGAATAAGGTGACTGGATTTGAAACAGAGCAATCAATTGGTCAGTCGTTGTTCTCTATGGTGCATCCTGATGATCAGGTTGATATACGTCAAGAATTTGATGATGTTTTGAAAGGAAGTAAGGAAAGACTTCACAGCTACACACAAATTCGTAAATCAGATGGTACTTTTGGTGCTATAGAGCTCTCGCTTACGGTTACTGGTCGCGCTAAGAGCGGTAAAATTCGTCTTGGCGGGATGATGACTGATATTGAAGAGCGTCGTCGTACTGAGCGCGCTTTGGCTGATGCTGAGAAGAAATATAGAAATATCGTGCAAAATGCTGCTGGTGGTATTTATCAGCTTACACCTGAAGGGCTTTACTTGAGCGCTAACCCGGCTTTAGCACGTATCTTAGGGTTTTCGACATCTGAGTCTTTATTACGAGATGTGAAAAATGCAAATGAGAGTATTTATGTTGATGAATCTGAGCGTGAAAAATTCATTCGTAAATTAGAGAAATCGCACGAAGGTGCGCAGCACGAAACGCAAGTTTATAAAAAAGATGGCACGGTTATATGGGTGAATGAAAATGCGCGTGCGGTTAAAGATGACTCGGGCACAATATTATTTATTGAAGGTAGTATTGAGGATATCACTGAGCGTAAAAAATCAGAGCTATTGATCCGTGATGCAAAAACACAATCAGACTTGGCGAACCGCGCTAAATCAGAGTTTCTATCAAATATGAGCCATGAACTTAGAACGCCGCTCAACTCTATCATTGGTTTTTCTGAAATGATTAAGAATGAAGTTTTCGGACCTATCGGTGAGAAAGCTTACTGGGAATATGCTAATGACATTTATGAGAGTGGGCAGGGCTTGCTTCGTGTTATTAACGAAATCCTTGATATCTCCCGTATTGAAGCGGGTGAGCGTCAGCTTAATGAGTCTCTTGTTGATGTTCGCGGGGTCGTTAATGAATGTCTTGGTTTGTTAGAGCATAAAGTGAAGAATAATGAACTGACTGTGACTGTCGCCCTTGATAAAACGCCTGACATAATTGGTGAAGCGTTATCTGTGAAGCAGATGATGATGAACTTGTTATCAAATGCGATTAAATTTACGCCTAAAGATGGGCGTGTAACGATCAGCAGTGATATTGGTGTCGATGGGCAATTGCTTCTTTCTGTAAGTGATACCGGTGTTGGGCTTGATGAGGATGGCATTAAGAAAGCGCTATCGCCATTTGGACAAGTGAATGGTGAGCTTAACCGCAGTGGCTCTGGGACTGGGCTTGGCTTAACACTTGTTGATTCCTTAATTAATCTTCATGGCGGTGAGTTCGAATTATTCTCACAAAAAGGTATTGGTACAACCGCGACTTTGGTTTTCCCTGCTGAGCGTGTTGCTAAAAAAGAGGGTGTTACAGATGTCCAGAAGCAAAAGCAAAGCCAAGATGATGTTGAAGAGAGTGTAGATACATCTTTTGATGATAGTTTCAGCGACGATGATCTCGTTTAATAGACAGCTTGCGGTATATCCTGCGGTTCAGTATTGAGCACTTTTTGTGCTATTTCATAAGAAAACCCAGCTCTAGCCATATTGGCGAGCTCTTTGTTTAAATTTATTTCTTTATTTAAATCTGTGCGGCGATAGGGGCCGATCCTTTTCTTTCGAGCATGAATAAAGGCGGCTTCTATGTCGCTTTGTTTTAGATCTTCTTGATTGTGTTCATTTTGATCTAATTTTAGCATCTCATCTATGAGCTCTTTGCTTAGGGCTTTGCTTGCGAGATGGTTGTGAATATAGCGTGCTGATTTACCACGTCTTCGAAGTGCATGAACTTGAGAGCGCGTGTAATTACTATCGTTGAGTAAATCTAGCTCTTCAAATTTTTTGATAAGTGTCTCTAACAGTTCGATGCAATTTTGTTTTGATTGATCTGGGTGGGCGCGACATGATTTCTCGATTTTATTCAGCATGACGCGGCGGAAATTTCCAGAGGAGCTGGAAAAGCGCTGGAGATAATATAAACCGGCATTGTGCAAATAGGTTTCTGTTATACGCTTAGGTGTTTTTTTTATTGGCTTTTTCGGGCGTTGAGACTTGCTATTTGGGCGCTGTGATTTATGTTGTTCCATGTTCGGGGTGTGCAGTCTTTTTTATATTTTAAAGGCTTAATATCAACACTCAATATAAGATATGATACATATCATCATTGATGTTGTTAAGTTTTTTTCATGATACATCTGGCACGCTCTTTTTTGATTGATAAATTTACAGGATTTAAAAATGAATTCCTTACAGCCGCGCACTATTGGTGCTGTTAATTATGTTGGTTTATATACGCTGGTTAAGCGTGAGGTTGGACGCTTTGTGAATGTATATTTGCAAACAATTGTCGCGCCTGTGATTACAACGCTTCTTTTTTATACTGTCTTCGCTCTCGCTTTTGGTGGTGTGGCGCGTGAGATTAATGGCTTGCCGTTTTTGGAGTTTCTAGCGCCTGGTTTGATTATGATGACGATGGTGCAAAATGCATTTGCGAATACATCCTCGTCTATGGTGATTGCAAAGGTGCAGGGTAATATTGTTGATATATTGTTACCGCCTTTATCACCGATAGAGATTTATGTCGGTTATGTTGTTGGCGGCATTGCGCGCGGTGTTGTTGTGGGCGGTGTTACAGGCTTGGTGATGAGTATGTTTGTTGATATCCATATTCATAGCTGGTTTTATATTCT